>ERZ773173.1250-NODE-1250-length-24055-cov-4.349458_pt1 | contig 24055 bp, 9 predicted proteins | sample MGYA00580535_ERZ773173 | MGnify/ENA primary metagenome ERZ773173 (study PRJEB29015, sample SAMEA2737856) | human gut metagenome | biome: human gut; feature: human-associated habitat; material: faeces | place: China | collected 2012 ...
CTTCCTCCATGAGCTTGCGGAAGTTCGACACCATGCCGATGGTGAAGAAGGTGAGTCTTTGTATGGTAAATATTTGGTTTCTACGTATGCGAAAACTGAAGAGGCTCGTGCTACCGCTTCTTTCTCTAACGAGGCTTTGGCTCCTGCTAAGGTTGACTTGAAGGCTCCTGTTGCACAATGGGTAATTATAAGTATGCAGGGGTCCGGTGCTGTTACGTTTAAGAATCTTGAGACGAATGAAACGTTTAATGCTAATTTGTATAAGACAGACAAGGCTGGAATTTATCAAGCCGTAAAGACTTCGGTTGGTGATATTCCTGCCGAGAATATCAAATTAGTTGCCGTAAGCGCTAATGATGGCTTCTTGGCTCTTTCTGACGCTCAATTGAAGCAAAAGGCTCAGTTGGTATTTAATGGCGAGTCCTCTGTTGCCGTAGAGAAAGTGTATATGAACTATAATACCGATGGTTCTAAATTTGAGCCGGTAAGTGATGCCGCTAAGAGCTACGCTTGGAGCTTGGAGAAGGCAGAGGCTGTTAAAAACAATGTTGAGTACATCTATTTGAAGGATGACGAGGTGGCTAAGAAGAAAGCGGATATGTTGACTATTCAAGCTTACTATTTGGTTGACGATAAGAAGGGTTTGAATCATGAGGGTTCTGATTATAAGTTGGTTGATCATAACGATAAGAAAGCGGACAATCTTTCTCGCTTGGTATTCAAGAAGAACGTTGACGGCACTTATTCCGTAATCTGCTTGGATGAGGCTCTTGACGCTGACGAGGCTGCCGATAATTATATAGAAGTTGTCAAGGCTGACGCTAAAATGTTGAAAGTGGATGTGAATACTCCTAGCTTCGCTGAAGTTCCTGTTGGCTCGGAAAAGGCGGATTATGCGAAAGTAGTGGTAGATTTCTTCCAGATGGGTGCTAGCTTGGATGCTGTTCCGAGACATGCGACATTGGATAGTGAGGAAGGTTCAATCTCCTTGAAGGAAAACAAGAATGGTATCCTTGAGGGTATCATTGGCGCGGAGGGTTTGACTTTCTGGTTGGATACGGCGGATAGCAAGGCAGAGCTTCCTTCTTTCTATATCTCTAAAGGTATCGCTGAAGGTGACTCCGTTGCTCCGGTAAGAAATTTCTTGTATTTCGCTCAAGACTCATTACGTTATTGGAATGAGGCTCAAGCTAAGTTTACTTATGACGAGAACTATGGTTTGGAAGGTACTTATAGAGCTGAAGCTGATCAGAATACAGATGTTAAAGCCATTTTCCGTCCGGCTACTTTAGCAGGTGTTGATACGATCAATACAACTGTAAACGGAAAGAATGTGGTTGTTGCGGCAGAAGCTAAGGAAGATGTTTGCCTTGGAGGTATAAATAACTTCAAATTTTATATCACGAAGTTGGATGCCGGTTATTCGGTGAGACCGGTAGACCAACCTACAAAATATTTGTATGCGTTGAACGGTAAGTTAGGCTTTACTTCTGATACTTCTAAAGCGTTGCCGGTAACAGTAGGTGAGGGTAATCCTACATCTAATGAGTCTATCGATAACTCTGCGTCTTCTTCTGTCGTAGTGATCGGCAACGCCGGTTCCGTAACGATCCAAGGCGCTCAAGGCGAGATGGCTTATGTTCGCAACTTGTTGGGTATGCCGTTGGCAGAGACAGTTGTCACTTCCGATAACGCTACGATCGCTGTTCCTGCTGGAATCGTTCTTGTAACGGTTGGCGACGAGACTGTAAAGGTGGTCGTTAAATAAGACATGTAAAGGAATAATGAAAAGATAAATCGAAAATCATTCCCGTGCGGATTATCCAAGTACCCCGAGAGGGCGAACAAGCGGGAATGGATTAATATTAATACTAAAGTAATAAATTAAAGTTCATCCGTAAGTACTTCCGTAAGGATGGAAACGGATCAAAGGCAAGGGGAGACAGTATTGCGCTGTTTCCCCTTATTTGTTGATAAGGGTAGATAAGGGCTTTGTTGGTGAAATGGACGGTATTCGATCTTTTTGATTGATATAAGGGGGATATCGTGACATACCCTTTTTGAGAGAGGTATGAAGTAGGGGAGATCGGAGGGGTATAAATAGCCTTTTTCATGCAAAAGGACCACTTTTTACACACGATAGGTGGTAAAAGGCAGTGCGACTAGTCGTGTTTGGCAACGACAGTAGTGCCGTTGGGCATCGTAAACAGTCATGAATAGGGTTGTTAGTACTCATGAATGGGCATCGTAACCCTGTTATATCCCTGTCGTAACTCAATGAGATAGCCCGGATAAGCTATAGGATATGAATTAGGATGAATTAAATTCGCTAGGATAAAAGGCTGTTTTTAACTAATGCCGTATAAGACAAATGATTGCTAATATTTTTTCTCGTATTTGGGGATAAGCTGTACGTTTGCCCGAAAAAAGTGATTCTCGGGCAGTTGAGTTTACAAATTGACAAAATGCCAAGGTGCTTTTTTTGTGAGCTTATAGGAAGGGCTAGATCCGAAAATAAACCTTGATTTTAGAGAATGGCATGGGATAAATTCCATGCTTGTACGTGCTTTATTCCTTCTTTGGAAGGAAGCGGCAGATCATCGAGCGAGACAACGATCTTCTCGTAATTATCCTCAATGGCCTCTAACGAGGCATATTCCCGTTCGATGGTTTCTTTGTCGATTAGTAAATAAGTGGATTGGAGATAGATAACCCTCTCTCCTTTGATAGCGACGAAATCCACCTCTTTGTTCTTTATGCTGCCTACGTATATTTGATAGCCGGCCCTTAATAAATCTAGATAAATGAGGTTTTCTAGTTTATACCCAATGCCGTAGCCAAAGCCTTGATATAAATAATTGTTGAAACCTAGGTCATTGATGTAATACTTACAATTCCCGGCGATGGTCTCCTTTCCCTTGATTTGGTATTTCTCGACTTTATGTACCAAAAAAGTGTCCTCTATGTAACTAATGTAGGAGGCGATCGTATCATAGCTGGTCTTCCTTCCCGAGCTCTTGAAATAATTGGTGATATTCCGAATTGATATTAAATTAGATGCGTTATTTACCAGATAGACAAAAATGTCCTCAAGCAACTTAGCGTCTTTTATGTTTTGTCTTTGTATGATATCACGTAGTAATACGGTGTCTTTTAATGCGGATATATAATTTCTTTGTACTTCTGGTTGAGATAGATGGTATAATTCAGGCATACCACTACTTTGCATATATTCTAGGTAGTGTACCTTGTTGTTTTCTTTTTGGGTGATTCCAAGAAACTCTGTGTATGAAAAAGGATAGATGGCAAATTCCACATAACGTCCGGCTAATAACGTGGCGAGTTCTCCAGATAGCATTTTAGAGTTGGAGCCACTAATGAATAACTCATATTCGGCGGTATAGTCCTGTGAGTATGAGTTGGCGAAGCGTTCCCATCCCTCTACATTTTGGATTTCGTCAATGAACAGATAGATACGACCTTGAGGATTTATTTGTTTTAAGTAGAGATTAAACAGGGAATCAAGATCTTCATTGGTTTTCAAAAAATAGAAGGCGGATAGCTCACAGTTAATGAAGAATATATTTCGGGGATTTACTCCACTATTGGCGAGATGGCTAGCTAACTGACGAAGGAGATAGCTTTTCCCTACACGTCGCTGTCCTACCAAGACTTTGATTAATCTGTTTCCGGTGTAGGATAATATCCTATCTAAATAATCTTGCCGTTTATAGCCTGTTGGAAAATCGTTTCCACCCCATAGGTTATACTTCTCTAATGTCTTAAATCTATCGTCCATACTCGAAACTTTTGCGTAAAAGTACAAAAGTTTCGAATGAACTCGAAACTTTTCCCGTTAAGAATGGGATATACCCTTAAAAAATAACGGCAACCGCCTTCCGCCGAAAGCCGAGTTGCCGTTCAAAGTTAGGAATAAGGTTTGGTTTGTTCCTTTGTAATGATTCTAACATTAATATGTAATGAGAGTTTTCTACATTTTATCGATACAAAAGTAAATGCCACTTGTTACGATTTGATTACGGGAGTGTTACATTTTTAGTAAAGGTCTCGCCAAATCGGTTGATAACCTTGATCTGTACGTCTTTGACTCCGGCAGAAGGGTGGCAACGGAATAAGTGCGATGTATGATATCCGGAAGGTTTTCCGTGCATGTCGATATAGTCTTGGTCTTCATCATCGAATTGCTCCATGCGACCTTTCTCTATGCCGTTTTCGCTCCATGTAACTTGGTAGGTCGGGTCCCAATCCCATACGTTCACCACTAGGTAATCCGCTTGCGATTTGAACTCATTCGGCCTATAAACCCTGAATTGATAATCCGAATCATGGCCGGTTGCCTTATAATACCAAGTAGCGGCATTCCCTTTCACCTCAACGACCAGATAACCGTTCGGGGCGCCGCACCGGTTTACATGGCCGGCCCACCAAGCTCCGCAAGCGGCTCCGATATTATGCTCGTACAGATTCGGTGTGACTTGGTTGTTCTCGAAGAAATGCGTATGTCCAGCGAAGATATGGACATTATAAGGGCCGACGATCTCTTTCAGGCTCTCAGCGTCCTCGGCGTTTCCTCCCCCTTTATCCGTCTGGTTGAATACCGGGGCATGTACGTTGATAAATACAAGTGTCCCGGGTTTAACGTAACTCAGGTCGTTTTTCAGCCATTCCAGTTGTTCCTTTCCGAAGCGTTCGTCATATTTCTTGTCTTTATAATAATCAATATCTTTTAAGGTGATGATATGTGCATCCCCGACATTGAACGAATAATTGTAAGGGCCGAAATGATCCTCGTAGATACGCTCCGCATAGCTCTCCTCGGTTACCTTTTGATTGGATAAGGCTGGGTAACGTAAGTCGTGGTCGTGATTGCCGATCACGGAGAACATCGGGATGCCTAAGACCGAGACCGCTTCCTTATAAGGAGTGAATAAATCCATGCGATCCCAAGTAATGTCTCCCAGCGCCATACCGTAGACCTCTTTTCCTTGGTAGCGCTCTATAGTCTGCTTCAAGTCGGGGATGGTCTCTTCACGGAAACGTTTCATCTGCCGTTCGTCGATGGTCTGAGGATCGGAGATTGCCAAGTAGACAAACCCGTCGATTGGCTGTTTCCTAGGGGTGAGCGTAAAATCATATTCATTGATCTCCTTACTTTTATCAAGTTGCTGATAGAAAAGATCCGGTATACCTTTTGTTTGCTCGATCTCATAGTCACCCGGTACGGAGAGGTAGACAAAGCGGCTTTTGTCCAGATTCGAATCTAGGCTATATTCTCCCCGCTCATTTGTTTGCGTGAAATTATAACCATCCGTAACGACTACGCCTTGTAGCGGTTTGCCTGCCGTATCGGATACAGTGCCTCTTACGGTAGCGGCTTGCGCTATCCAAGTGGATAACGCAAGTAAAAGCGTGAATGATAAGAATTGTTTCTTCATCGTAATTTTTTTTATGATTTGAATATAGAATATGTTAGTTAGAATTTATAACGTACGCCGATTTGAATCTGCCAAGGGTTTCCGTTCATATTGGATACACCCGTGTTTTTGTTTACGTTATATACGTATTGCTTCTTCTCCGCGTCAAAACTCTTGATGGAGTAGATATTCTGCTTGCCTAGATTATGTCCGGCACCCCAGTCCTTGTTCAGCATATTCAGGAAATTGAAAAAGTCTATCGAGGCCTCGATGGAATGAGTCTTATAGATCTTGAAGTTCTTGTTCAAGCGCAAATCGAAAGTACCGTAGAAGCCATTTACGCCACCGTTACGCTCGGCAACCTTCCCATAGTTTTTACGGATATAATCTTTTACGCTCTTCTCCGCTTCCGGGTTGTCCAAGATCGCTTGGATACCCTCACGAAGATATTGAGGCGTATTACTATCGTTCGGGTCATAGATATAAGCCAAGTCGTTGGATGATACGAAATCACCGTTCATATTACCACTAACCGCTAAAGAGTAGCGGGTTCCACCGATCCCGGAGAAACGCAAGCCTACGCTGATTCCCCAGAAAGAAGGAGCCGTACCGTAGAATACGACCTTATGGCGGAATTGGTTGTCCGAGTAAGTCATGGTACTCAAATCACGAGGATCATCTTTTACCATCAAGGCTAGAGTCGCTGTATTCGCTACGTTACCGTTGTAAGAGGTGTTATCCTTGGAATCGTTCCACGTATAGCTGAAAGAAAGCTCGCCATCCTTGAAATAACGCCAAGTTCCATCTACAACGAATGCGTATTGGTTGATTTTTCCATCGCTGATTAATTCCAGCACACGGCCTACCTTATCACTTTTACGTCCTTGCATCCAGTCGGTAGCTCCGTTCTTGGTATTGATACTCTCGGCGGGGACGAACACGCCACGATTCCCCTCGGCGGCGATACGGAAGTAAGGCTCATCCACCATATTACGGTCTACGTACATATAATTATGGCGTGCCCAGTTGGCGTAAGCACTGATACCTACCCGCAAGCGATCGGAGAAGAAATGCGTGTAGCTGGCGTTCAACTTATATACTACCGGTACACGGGCATCCTTACTATTCATATTGATCGTGCTGATCTTTTGGATATTCGGGTTGTTGAATAAATCAACGCCCGGAGCGGTAGAAGGATCTTTGCGGTATGCCGGGAAATTCGGTGTCGGAACCAAATTGCCTTGTATATCCACGGACGCTACCTTCGTACCGTCGAACAGCATATTGTTGATCATGGAATAGTTGTTTAAATCCGAACCGAAGATACCGGCGCCAAGGCGGATAATATCTTGATGTTTATCATTCACGTCCCACGTGAATTGAACGCGGGGTTGCAACTGGAAGGTGGAGATTACGTTGTCCGTACGTAAGCCTAGTTCGTCATAAACAGTCTGGTTAAAGTTCGCGTGGTTGAAATAACGGGTATAATCCGCACGGATACCGGCCATGACCTCGAATCCGGTGAAAAGCTTCGTTTGTAATTGTCCGTAGATAGCGGAGTTCAAGGTATTCATCTTTACGGTAGGATCATCTACCAAGGCGATTTCCCGGGCATAGCGGTAAGGAGTCATATGCTCGAAATTATCCAGTCCCGTGAAATAAAACCGTCCGTTCATCTCACTGCCGTAGAGTGATTTCATATTGGTGTACATGAAGTCCGCTCCGAATGTATAGTTGATGCGGTCCGTATTATAATACATATTGTCTACCAATTGAAGTACATTATCCTTGAAATGTTCGGGAGCGTAGCGTTGACCTCCAAGTTGGATGGAAGTGTACATGCTTTTGTCACCAGATATAGATTCCACGTTCTCTACGATTGCTCTTGGGATATTAGAGCTTGGCAATTGCTTGTTCGGGGTCGTGGCCTCGTAAACCAAGAAATGTTGAAGCTTCAACTCGTTGGTCAGCTTTGGGCTTAATACCGAGCGTAAGGTAGCGAGTAAGCTGTTGTTATGCGATTTGCGGTCGATCCAAACCTCGTAAAGATTGATACTGGAGTTATCGCTCTCGCTCTGTTTATTATCCTCGTTGATGAAATTATTGCGAATGGTTAACAAGTTGGTTGCGTTCAACTGCCAGTCGATACGGGCGAAGACCGCGTTCGTCTGCTTCTTCTTACCGAACTCCCCGAATTGAGGGTCATTTGAGACTCCGTATTTAGTACGGGCGATATCCAGATAACGGTCTAGCGTAGATTGAGTGACATTATAGCGAGACTCGTCCGCCGCCGTCTTGATATCCGCTATATAAATCGGACGGGAATCCTGTTGGTGATCCCATACGACATAGAAGTGCGCACGGTCTTTCACGATCGGGCCTCCCAAAGAGAAACCATATTGATAGGTAGAGAAGTCGGAAGTCGATTTATTTCCCCGTATATCATAGGAACTGGATAACCAATCGGCACGACCGAATCCGAATACACTTCCGGTGAAAGTATTGGTTCCTGATTTCGTGACAGCGCTCACGGTGCCGCCCCCGGAACGTCCGTTGGTCACGTCATATTGATTGGTTACCACCTCAAACTCGCGGACGGCTTCCATGGATATCGTATAAGCGCCGGAAGTCGTTCCGCTCGCTACGGTTCCTTTAGCCGTCATACCGTCGATGGTGTAATTCGTTGAGGATGATAATTGCCCGGCGATATTTCCTCCGCTACTCAATGGCGAGAGATCCATCAGGGAGGTGAAGTTACGGCCGTTTACCGGAAGCTTCGTGATATTTTGAGCGGAGATAGATGTTGCCGCGCCGATCTTCGGAACCATGTTCTTCAAGGAATTAGCGACTACCTCGACAGCTTGGATCTCCACCGATTCCTCCGCTAGCTTGAAATCCACTCGAAGCATATCCCCTTGGTTCAATGCGTATCCTGTCTTTTTCTGTTCCCCATAACCGATATAAGAAGCTGTAACGGTATAAGGAGAACCTAGCGGAAGCTGCTTGATGGTGTATTCTCCTTTATCGTTCGTGATAGAGCCCGTGAAGAATCCGGTAGATTCATTCTTGACTTGGATCGTGGCTCCGATCACTGATTCCCCTTTATTATCCACGACCGTACCGGTGATAATGGCTTGCGTTCCTTGTGCGAATAGGAGAGCCGGTAAGCAATTGAAAAATAACAAACAGGCTAGTAACCTGCAAGTAATTCGTTTGTTAAACATCCTCATAATAATCTTTTTAAAATTAAACCTAAATATCTTTTACGGCGCAAAAGTAAGTGTCCGGTTTTGCAAAGAGATTACATCCGTGTGTAGGTTTAAATAAAGAAAAAAGCCTAATGAAGGATATCCATTAGGCTCAACGAGAAAATTATAAATGTGTCTATAAAAAAGAAGGTTAGTCCTCGTCCAAAGTCTTGATAATGGTAGATGCTATCTTGGATGAACTCTTGCGGCTGCTCTTTCTGAGTTTATCCGGGTTCTCAAGATTCATGCAGGTAAAGAAGTTATTCCCCCTATATACCTCATTTTTATCTTTGTCGAATAAGGTATAGCTGACGATATGGAAAAGCGTGCGCAAGGGTTGGTCTTGCCATTTAAGATAATGCTGGTTTAATACTAGCAGATAATCAGCGTCAGCATTATCCAATACCTTTTGTAACTTTTCGGTCGGCACGGCTGAAAGATCGGAATAGCAATCCTCGCTCTCCCCGTTAACCTTGATCTCATTCAGTACCTGTCCGGTCACTTGTGTAGCGTTTGCCGGAATAAACTTGCAATCTCCGTTCTTTACGGATGCGGCGATATTCTCGGCGATGATCGTATTATACGTTTGGTCGATACTATCCGCTTTCATACCGGTCTCTTCGGCGATCATCCCATTGTAGAAATAGTTTGATTTCACGTTATCGTGCAAACCTACGATGAGAATTTGCTTTGCATGATAATTGTCACCTTCCTTCTTACTTTCTTTAGCGTTCGCTGCTATAGAAGCTACGGCTAAAAAGAACATAACCGTAAAGATTCTGATTTTAAATAACCTTTCCATGATTCTTCTATTAAATTCTGTGTCTATTAATTTCGGAGGCAAAGATATTAGCGGGGTGTTGCAGGGATATTACGGTTGTATAAAGTAATAGTTACCGATAATCCCCCCTGTACCGGCTTGGATATTAAAATCGTGGATTCGTTGTAAAGTCTATTCTACCGTGTGGATGAGTTCAATCAAAAGGCGGTTACCAAGAAACTTTAAGGAGATATAGAAACAAGGGTTGTTTTTAAGGTTCAAAGAACGCTAAAAACAACCCCTGTTATTTTTACTTATTATTCTCGATCCACTTGCGAGCGTTCACGAACGCCTCGATCCATGGAGTGACCTCGTCGTTCTCCTTACGGTCGGCGGGGTAATAACCGCACTGCCAAGGGAAGATCGCACGTTCGGGGTGAGGCATCATGGCTAAATGGCGGCCGTCCTTTGAGCAAACACCGGCAACGGACCAAGGAGAACCGTTCGGGTTGGCGGGATAGCCATCGTAGTTGTATTTAGCGATGATGTTGTACTCCTTCTCCTCGTAGGGGAACTCGAACTTACCTTCACCATGAGCTACCCATACACCCAACTTCGTGCCGCTCAAGGAGCCGAACATTACGGAGTTGTTTTTCGGGATCTCCAAGCTAACGAAGTTAGACTCGAACTTATGGGAATCATTGTGAACCATCTTATGCTTTTTCTCGTGCTCCGGATAAACCAAGCCTAACTCGGCCATCAACTGGCAACCGTTACAGATACCCATGCTCAACGTATCTTTACGTGCGTAATAGTTGTCGATCGCTTTCTTGGCTTTCTCGTTATACAAGAAACCGCCGGCCCAGCCCTTGGCGGAACCTAATACGTCGGAGTTGGAGAAACCACCGCAGAATACGATGAAGTTTACATCCTCCAAAGTCTCACGTCCGCTAGCCAAGTCCGTCATATGGACATCCTTCACGTCGAAACCAGCCAGATACAAGGCGTAAGCTGTCTCACGCTCGCATTGCGTACCCTTCTCACGGATTACCGCAGCCTTGATGCCGTTCGGAGCGCGGCGTTCGGCTGAGAGTCCGTAAGAAGAAAGCTTTCCGGTAAAGTCCTTGTGGAACTTGTACTGTACGGGCTGCATCTTATAGTTCTCGAAACGGTTTCCGGCACAAACGCTTCCGCTCTGCTTTACATCCAGTTTATAAGAAGATTCGTACCATACGTCACGCATATAGTCGATGCCGAAGTGATATTGGATGCCGTCTTTCGATACCAATACATGGCGCTCGTCGGTCGGTTTGGCGATGATGGCGAAACCTACGCCAGCTTCTTCCATCAACTTTTCGAATGCCTTCTTGTCCTTTACCTGAACCAAGATACCCGGATTCTCGGCAAACAGGATCTTCACGATATCGCTCTCGGAGATCTTATCCAAGTTGACATCCAAACCACCCTCTACGTTGGCGAAGCACATCTCTAACAGGGCGGTGATCATACCTCCCGCTGAGATATCGTGTCCGGCAAGGATGAGTCTCTTCTCGATCGCGTCTTGTACGGCGTTGAAAGCGTCACGGAAGTATTCCGGATCTTTCACGGTCGGAACCTCATTACCCAGCTTGTTCAAAGCTTGAGCGAAAGCGGAACCACCCAACTTCAAGGTATCGAAAGAGAAGTCTATATAATAAATGTATGTATTCTTGTCTTGAGCTACTACCGGGGAGACGATTTTCTTGATATCGCTAACCTCCGCACCTGCGGAGATAATCACCGTACCCGGGGCGATCACCTTATCGTCGCCATATTTCTGCGTCATGGATAAGGAGTCCTTACCGGTCGGGATATTAATACCTAAGCTGCAAGCGAAGTCGGAAGCGGCTTGTACGGCTGTGTACAGACGGGCATCCTCACCTTCGTTACGGCACGGCCACATCCAGTTGGCACTTAAGGATACGCTCTCCAACTTATCTGTCAGCGGAGCGAATACGATATTGGTCAATGACTCGGCGATTGCCATAACGGAACCGGCGGCCGGATCAATCATGGCTACCTGAGGAGCGTGACCGATAGAAGTTGCGATACCAGCTTTCCCGCGGTAATCCAACGCTACGGCACCTAAGTCGCTCAACGGCAATTGTAATTCACCTTGACATTGCTGGCGGGCGATCTTACCGGTTACGGAACGGTCTACTTTGTTTGTTAACCAATCCTTGCAGGCTACGGCCTCCAATTGAAGTACGTTCTCCAAATAATGGTGAAGTTCGGATTCTTTGTAAACAACTGGTTGATAAGATTCAGTGACCGTATGGTCTGTCATAACCGTTCTAGGCGGTTTACCGAACATATATTCCAGCTTGATATCGATAGGTTTTACGCCGTCCGCTTGTTCGAAGACAAACTTCATGTCGTTAGTAGTCTCGCCTACCACATACATCGGGGCACGTTCACGATCCGCGATACGTTTTACACGGGCTACATCTTCTTCTTTCATCAATAAGCCCATGCGCTCTTGGCTCTCGTTTCCTACGATCTCCTTCGCTGAGAGAGTCGGGTCACCAATCGGCAATTTGCTCATATCGATGTGTCCGCCGGTAGCCTCCACCAACTCAGACAAGCAGTTGAGGTGTCCACCCGCACCATGGTCATGGATAGAGACGATCGGGTTCTCGTCAGACTCGGCGATCGCACGGATCACGTTAGCCGCACGTTTCTGCATTTCCGGGTTGGCACGCTGTACGGCGTTCAACTCGATACCGCTTGTATATTGCCCCGTGTTTACGGAAGAGACGGCTCCACCACCCATACCGATACGGTAGTTATCGCCACCGATCACGACCACTTTCTCGCCCGGTTCCGGATCGCCCTTCAAGGCATCGCGCATATTTGCGAAACCTACACCGCCGGCAAGCATGATTACTTTGTCGTAAGCGTATTTCTTATCGTTCTCCGTGTGCTCGAAAGTCAATAAAGAACCACAGATAAGCGGCTGGCCAAATTTATTACCGAAATCGGAAGCGCCATTGGAAGCCTTGATCAAGATCTGCTCCGGAGTCTGGTATAACCAAGGACGAGGGTCTAGGACTTTCTCCCATTCGCGAGCGCCTTCCGTACGAGGGTAAGAGGTCATATAGACCGCTGTTCCCGCTATCGGCAAGGATGCCTTACCACCGCCCAGACGGTCACGAATCTCACCACCTGTTCCGGTAGCGGCACCGTTGAACGGCTCAACGGTTGTCGGGAAGTTATGCGTCTCGGCTTTCAAGGAGATAACCGTCTTGATATCTTTTACGGCGAAGAAATCGGGTTTGTCACCGGATAGGGGAGCGAATTGCTCTACCGTCGGTCCTTCATTGAACGCTACGTTATCTTTATAAGCGGAAACCAATTTATTAGGGTTCTCGGCGGAAGTTTTCTTGATCAAGTTGAACAAGGAACTTTCTTTTTCCTCGCCGTCGATGATGAATACACCTCCGAATATTTTATGTCGGCAGTGTTCCGAGTTTACTTGGGAGAAACCGAACACCTCGCTATCGGTCAACTTACGTCCCAACTTCTGGCTTACCTCGTTCAAGTAAGCGATCTCCTCTTGGCTTAGAGCCAAGCCCTCTTGTTGGTTGTACACTTCCAAATCCTCAATGTAGACAATAGGATCCGGTTTTTTACTGATCGTGAAGATCTCCTGATTCAAGCCATTGTAGATACGTTGCAACATCGGATCGTGATCCGCATCGCCAGAAGAAACAGGAAAATATTCCTCAATACGGGAAATACCGGTCAGGCCCATGTTCTGGGTAATTTCAACGGCGTTCGTACTCCACGGGGTAATCATTTCCCGGCGTGGCCCTACGTACCAGCCTTCCAATGTTTCTGATTGAACAGGAGTCGCCTCGCTAAACAACCAAACCAGTTTTTGAGTGTCTTCAGGAGAGAAAGCGTGCGCGGCCTCTACAGCCAGCACCGTCTTTGTTGAAGATTGAAAGAATAGAATCATATCGTTGATTTATTAGTATTTATCACGAAATAACGAATAAGCCTCTTTTAGAGAGTGCAAAGATAATGATTTCCCGTGAATTATTATGTCAATACGTTTTAAAAGAAAAGAGGGCGGAACCTCCCGGTCTCGCCCTCTCATGTCCCCTGCATAGTAAAAAATAAGAGTGTGTCTATATTCTACCAGCCTGCGTTCTGTTGTGCGGCTAGCGTGGGGTTTCTTAATATATCATTCAATGGAATCGGCCAAATAAAGCGTTTATCCGTGTACGGGATGAACTGTTTGCTGTTGCCGAACCATTCAGCTTTCACTTCTCCACCAACAACGAATGCGCCTTGGTTCTTCACATTGTTATATTCGATTTTAGCGGGAATACCACCGGACGGCAGCAAGTCGTCAGCCGCTAAACGATGAATGTCTTCCCAACGGCGACCTTCACCTTGGAACTCAATGCGACGCTCCCAAAGGATAGCTTCCACCAGTGCTTTCGTGTTGGCGAAATCGCTTGCCTTATACGTCTGTGTAGCGGGGTCGGCCAAAGAACGGTCTCTTACTTGATTCAATTTCTCCAATGCGAGAGTCTTGTCTCCCGCACGTGCGGCAGCCTCGGCCTCGTTTAGCAATACCTCGGCATAGCGCAGGATCGGGGCGTACTCTTCACGTGTTTGGGGATTCTGGTATTTATCACAGAAGTAATAATCGTCAGACGCACGATAAAGGACGAGGTTACGACGCTTGTCATCCCCTTTCCAGAATTTGGAGTTGTAAAGGGTAGGGGATGTCGGGCACATCGCACGGCCACCTTCACGGGCAGACATCATAGCGGACATAGCTCCATTTACAGATGCGTTATCTTGAGAGTCATTCGGAATGGAGAATATAGATTCCTGATTGTCTTTGTAAGAAACGAAAGGAGTGGCAGGATTGGTTTCCAGAATGAAACGTCCGCCTTCCAGTTTCTTAGCTTCAGTAACTACATTGTTCCAATCACGCATATGTAAATATACGCGCGTTTTCAATGCGATGGCGGCACCTTTGCTCGCACGTCCGATCTTATCAGCATCAATAATGTCCGGAAGCATGCTTTCCGCATTATTCAGGTCGCTTAATATCTGATCGTAAGTCTCCTTAACGGTAGAACGGCCTATGCTTTGTTGCTCAGCGAGTTGGCTGGGGTCGTTTACGGCTTTCGTGTAAATAGGCATACCGTAGTTATTGTTACCTTCTACGTTGTAGGGCAGGGCATAATGGATCATCAAGTTGTGATAGGTTAACGCACGTAAGAACAGGCATTCTCCTTTGTACTGATTCCCTTTCTCTTCGGTTATGACACTCGCCGCTACCGCGCCTTCTATACCTGCGTATACCGTATTATAGCGGTTAATAGCCTCGAAAGAGGTTTCCCACATCGCCACGTTATTAGCGGTAGTCAAGTTATAGGTTGCGGAATAGGTATAATCATAGAATTGGGCGGTTAGGTTCATATCTTCACCGCGCATTTCGCCTTGCAATATACTGGCCGCTCCAAAAGGATAACCGCGTGCCCACCCAAAGTCATTCGGATCTACGTACATACCACATTGTGCGGCATCGTAAGCTCCGACTACGGCTAACTCGCAACGTTCTTCTGTCCCGTATGCCGTAAGCTCGGAGAATTTGTCAACAGGTTCAAGGTCTACGACGTCGCTTTCGCAGGCGGTGAACACGGGTAGCGAGAACAGGGCTGTCCCTAACGCTACTACTGAAATGTTTTTATATAATTTTTTGTATAACATAATTGTAACTTTTCTTAGTTTGTGAAATTAGAATGTAATGTTCGCTCCAAAAGTGAATGAACGTTGCTGTGGCATACCGTTCCAATCTACACCTAAACGAGAGTTTGTCTCAGGATCCAATCCGGAATAACCTGTGATAGTGAGTAAGTTCTGTCCTTGAACATAGAAACGAATCTTTGTCATGTTCAGTTTGGATACGACCGCCTTCGGTAGTGTATAGCCTAAAGCTAACGTCGATAGTTTTAGGTAATTGCCGCTCTCAACGAAGTGTGAATCCGTATATCCATCATTGAATAAGGAAGAGGCGTCTCCATAACCGATTTTTGGAGTCATGCCGTCACCCGGTTGCTCTGGAGAAATCCAGCGGCCTAAGATTTCTGTTCCATTGTTGGAGAAATCCATATTGAACAATGCGCTTTGACGAGAAGCGTTCATGATCTTATTACCTCCGGAGAAGCGGAAGAATACATTTAAATCGAAATTCTTGTAAGAAACTGTATTATTCCAACCTCCGTACCAAGTAGGCATAGATGAACCTAATACCTTACGGTCGCTAGCGTCCAAGGAAGAAGCCTTGGAGACATCCGAAGGGTTGGATGGATCATATTCCGCATAGTCGTAAGAGCCGAATGTGTCGAATTGCACTAATGAACCGTCCGCCTTACTCCAGATCGGATTACCGTTTGCGGCGTTTACGCCGTAATAATCATATCCATATAAAGATCTATATGACTCTCCTTCACGAATGATTGTGTAATTGTCTACGATGTCTGTTCCGCCGTATAAGCTCTTCACCGTGTTCTTAGCTGTGGAGAAGTTGAAATTAGTTTGCCAGTTCCAATCTTTGGTAGCGATGATTGTAGCGTTAACTGTCAATTCCATACCGGAGTTCTTGATCTTACCGATATTATCAAAATATGAGTTGTAAGGAATACCAGCGGTAGGTGCTGTAGGAACTTCCAACACCAAGTCTTTGGAGTTCTTTTGCCAATAAGCTAGCTCGAATGTCAGGCGGTTATTAAAGAAAGAGCCATCCAATCCGATATCGAAAGTCTCGGTTGTTTCCCATTTAAGCTGGCTGTTACCCATACGGTTCCAAGCGATAGCTGTATTCGATCCTGCTTTCTTCGCCCCGTAAGTTCCCAGATAAGGGAAATAATTCCCTAGGTCAGAGTTTCCGATTGTAGCGTAGCTGGCACGGATACGTAAGTCGTTAAACCAATCATTAATAGTTGATTCGCTCCAGAATTTTTCGCGAGAGATACGCCAAGCGGCTGATCCTCCCCAGAATGTACCCCAGCGGGTGTCTTTCGGAAGGCTGGATAAGCCGTCTGTGCGGACGGAGGCTCCGATATAATATTTACTATCATAGTTGTAATTCGCACGGAACATATAGGAGGCTAATCCCATAAACGTTTTACCTCCAGATACGAATCTCTCACCAAATGTGTTGGAAATGATATGGTCGGTGAAGAAAGCATCGGATATTTGTTGCACGGTTGCGTCCGTATATTCATATTCTTGATGGGTGTACTCTTGTACCGCTGTCGCCGTCAGATTATGTACATCATTGAATGTACGGTTAAAGTTGATTACGTTTTGCCAGTTCCAGTTCGTGTATGTGGTATTGATTTCTTCCAATAAGCCGCCATAGCCGTATCCGTCTCCTGATTCCGGGTTCCATACCATGAAATCTTTAACATTCGAGATGTCTAAGCCAGCTTGTGTCTTTAAAGTCAATCCGTCCATGAATGTGATTTCAGCCCATCCACCACCTAATACACGGGTATTGGTCGTACGGTTTACGTTATTGTCTAATGCCCAGACGATATTCTGGATACCATTATCAATATAGGAAAGGTTGCTTCCGCGACCTAATGTCTTACGGTTTTCAGCGTCGATATTGTAACCAGTAGGATCATCCGGATTGAATACAGATACGTTTGGAAGCATACGAGTGCCGGCGAAACCTACGCCACCCAATGAATTCTCGTCATTCATGACACCATTAACCCGGGTACGGGTCATCTGGCCATTTAATCCGATGCGTAACCATTTTGTCGCTTGTTGTGTCAAATCTGCCTTTAAGCTCAAACGGTTTAAGTCATTGGCGCGAATGATACCTTCTTGTTCCGTGAAACCTAATGATACATAATATTGGCTTTTATCCGTACCACCACTGGCGGATAAGCTATGATTGTGCTGGAAACCTGTACGGAAAATATAATCATTCCAGTTTGTGTCCGGTCCGTTCGGATCGTAAACAGCCTGTCCTTTCATTCCCCAGTTCTCGTATTTCTCGTTAGCGATAGTCACGAAATCTTTCGCTCCCAGAAGATCATGCAATTTAGCTGCGCTGGCTGCGCTTACATAGCCATCGTAAGTTACTTGAGTACGTCCCTTGGAGCCTTTTTTAGTTGTGATCAATACAACTCCATTTGCCGCACGGGAGCCATAGATAGCTGTAGCCGCACCGTCTTTCAATATTTCAATGGATTCGATGTCATTCGGGTTAATATCAGACATCGCATTGTAAGAAGCGTAAGCCATTCCTAAGCCGGTTTTTCCATCGGCGTTATCACCGGTGGCGATCGGCATGCCATCTACGATGAATAACGGCTGAGAGTTAGAACTGATCGTACTCATACCACGGATCTTGAATTGAGGACCGCTTCCCAATACGCCACTAGGAGTCGTAACCTGTACACCAGCGGCACGTCCAGCTAATTGAGAGTCGAAAGACGCTGTTGCCAAGTTGCTTAAGTCTTCACCTCCTACTTTAGATATGGCACTCGTCACATCCTTTTTTCTTTGAGTTCCGTAACCGACAACCACGACTTCATCCAAGTTCTGAGAGTCGGACTCCATCGTGACTTTAATGATTGGTTTTACTGCCACTTCCACAGATTTCATACCGATGTAGGAAACGATTAGCTTTTTCGCGTTAGAAGGAACATCCAAGGTGAACGCTCCGTTGTAATCCGTTACAGTACCGGTAGTAGTACCAGCTACTACGATAGAGGCTCCAATGATAGGTCCATCGTCTTCCGCCGAGATAACCGTACCGGTCACCTTCGTGGTCTGAGCCGTTGCGAACGCTATACTTGCGAACAAGCATAGTAATAGATAAGTTAACCTTTTCATAGACACATACTTTTTGTTTAATTTGTTAATAAATAGATCGTTGTAATCAATTGTTGCCACTTAGTCGATTGACTTAGTTTCCGAAGAACTTCATGAGGGTAAGGTACTTTGGTGTTACTTCCTAGCATTGATGCGGGATTGAGTTAAAAATAATTTGCATATTAATACTATATATTAATACTAGAATGTATTAAATTAACATATAACTTAAAATAATCCGTATTGACAAAGTTTCGTGTAAGTTTATTTTTATTGTCAATATGTTTGTTTATTGCAAATATATCTTTATATTTGCCGTACAGCCATTAAAATAAAATGCTTGCTGTAAATAGTACAATTAGACATAACAGATGTTTACATAGGTTGTATGTTCTATAATTTATTAAGATATTTATAATAATTAATAAATATTGAACGGAAAAGTGATTTAGTTCTTCGGAGACTAAGGTGTTTCATAAATACTATCTAATGTATTTAAATAAAAAAAGAGTATCTAATAAAGATACTCTTTAGATATATGTGAATAGAGTGACCTATTTTGATTTTTATAGGCTTTTCGGAGGATATAATGCGTCCCACCACTCCGGTTGATCTTTCAACCACTTAGCAAACCATGCGTAAATTGTGTTATTCCACAAGATACGTTTGTCGTAATCCAGTATATGGTGGTTCTCTCCTTCTACCTGGACAAACGCTGTAGGCTTACCCAATAATTTTAATGCGGTAAACATCTGGATGCTCTCTCCAATCGGAACATTCGTGTCTGCGGTTCCATGTAAGAACAAGATCGGGGTATTGATCTTGTCTGCGTTAAACAGCGGACTTTGTAAAGTGTACATATCCCGGGCATTCCATGGATAACTGTTAGCGCTAGCCAACGAGCTGTATGAATATCCCCAGTAACCTTCTCCCCAATAGCTGGTGATGTCGCTGATTCCCGCATGAGACATGGCCGCCGCGAATATATCTGTTTTTGTTTGTAGGTATTGAGTCATGAAACCTCCGTATGAAGCCCCCATGCAACCGATTTTCTTCGTGTTGACAAAAGGATGCTCCTCACAGAACTTTTTCGTGCCTTCGATGATCTCGTCAGCGGTAAGTTTACCCCATGCGTTGACATGGCGTGCGGAGAACTCTTGGCCGAATCCAGTCGCTCCACTGGGCTGTATGATGTAGACGATGTACCCTAAGCCGGCGTATACATGCGAAGGATAACGGCTTTCCATCACCCGGGCCGTAGGGGTTGTTCCTCCGTAATAATTCACGATCATCGGATATTTCTTGGTCGCATCAAAATGAGGAGGGAGATAGAAGCGGCCGTAAATCGTATCCCCTTGGGCGGAAACGAAATTCCAATCTTGCACTTCTCCTAAAGTGATGTCTCTCAAGATCTCTTTGGAGAGATCGATCAAGCAGGAAGAGGCGTCGTTTTTCAAGTTATAGGTATAAAGCCTTTGGGAATTGGAAGCGCTTAATCCGAAATAAACCATTTCGAAAGCTTGATTGGCGATGGAGTAATCGGAGATGACATCTTCCTTGGCTTGAAGTTGCTTAATCTTTCCGTTGGACGGGTTTAGACTATACATGCGAACACGGTCCTTATCTTTCGCCATGATATAGATTTGTTTATCGAGGGCGTTCCACTCGTAGGAATCGACAGAGGGGTCAAAATCTTTCGTAAGCGGCTTTATACTTTTATCTGTTATATTGTATAGGAATAATTGCCCGTCGCTCGTATTCGATGTCTGTCCTTCTTTGATCTTTAATCCGATACCATCGAAAGCCTCTCCAGACGCGTCAACGAGTAATTGGGTGGCATCCGGGGAGAAAACGGCACGGCTTACGAATTTCTCACCTTTTATAAGGGTATCCACATGCATGGTTCGTAGATCCATCTTATATATATATGTACGTGAGAAAGGACGCTCCGTTAAATTCGGTTCCCTACGACTGAATAGCAGATAGTGGCCGTCTTGAGATACATCGTTGATGTAAGTAGAAGTATGTCCATAGGTGAGCCGTTGGAACAATCCGGTTCGCAGGTCATATTTATGGATAAACATACGGTTTCTCCATCCCGGTTGGCGATCATCCGGCACCAGTATCTCTTGGATCTCTTTTCGTTCTTGCGGTCCTTTCTCCCGTATGGAGAATAATAGATAGTCCTCGGTAGGCCCGAAGCTGAAAGAACCTTCAGGCAATTGGCAGGCAAGGATGTTCTCCTTTTTACTGGTAGGGTCTAAGGTCACCAATTCCGTGCCTTTCATCCCTTTCCTTGTGTAATAGGCCAGATTGCTTTTAGGCATCCAGCGTAAGCTCTGTCCGTTCTCAACCAATACGGAACCGGTAGCCTTGTCTAGTATCTGGGTAAATGAGGACTGCTTTCCGCCGGGATAGGTTTCTTGATAGGAGACGATAATGAATTTTCCATTCGGGGACAGGCTGGCGGATTGGATGCGTTTACTATCAAATACATCACTTAATGTATAACGTTTCTCCGGATTGACGGTCGCGGTTACCACCGCGTCTTTTTCCGGGTTGAATGAGGCTTTTAAGGCATTCTCTTTGTGGCTCTCAGATAAATATTTAATTACGATTTCATAGCGTCGCGGCTCCAAGGTCAACGAGGCTTCTCCTTGGGTTAGTTTTATGGGTTGTCCATCCACGTAGACTTCTGAAATCTCAGGGCCATTGATCCTTAAGGTGCCTTTTGTATAGCGGTCACTATTCAGGTAGAAGGAAACCAAATGTAGTGCGTAGGAAGAGGCCGAGGTTGGCAAGGTCAGCTCTCCGGAAGACGCCGCGTCAAGGGTTTGTCCGCTTTGGGAAAGGTTGCAGAAAGGAACGGTCGTGTTCAATAGTTCCTTGTCAGAGAATCTCTTACTGTTTACATCCAGGCTATCTGCCAAGAAGGGTTTCTTCACCTCGTAAGGGCCGGCATAATTATAATGTCGCACGACAACCTCATCCGCCCATAGTGAGCAACAGGAGCATAGGGCTGAAAGAATTAAGATGTTTTTGTTTATCATGATATTTGTTATTTAGTTTAAAATAAGAAAGCGAGATGGCGGGTATCTCTCAGCCATCTCGCTGTATCATTATCTTATAAGATTTCTATCTCATCTACGAACAAGAATGCGGGACTTCCGGCGCCACCGTGCCATTTTGGTAGTTTGCTGCTGTTGATGATAACCTCGACATAGCGGGCCTTTACCGGGGCGAAGGATATCTCTTGGGGATATAAACCGTCCTTGTCGTTTTGGGTTAGCTCCGGGATTTTCTTGGAAGCTACTTCCTTGAAATTCTTGCCATCGTCGGATACCTTTACGGTTACGGCGGAGGCTCCCATGATCCAGTCACCTTTCACCACATTCGTATTGAAAGATACCTTTTGGATTTCGGTTGGTTCCTTTAGATCGATCGTGGCGTCAAGGTCTTTTCCTTGGAAACCCAGCCAATGGCCGGTCTTGTAATTACTACCTCCACGTAAGCCGTCTACCAATACCTGTGCCCCGTTGAAAACGTATCCTTTGCTGGGTTGCTCTTTCAAGGTGATGGGCTTCATCGTCGCTTTATTGAAGAAGATATCTTCTGAGAAGATGCGGCTCGTACCGTTCGGACGGACAACGATCGCCTTGAATTCGCAATCTTGGTTGATCTGTACCGGGCCTTCATACTTGATGCTGGCGATCGTAGGATCGCTACCGTCTACCGTATAATAGATATCTCCTTCACCCAACTTCGTCAAGGCTATGTCGAGTGTTCCGTTCTCCGTATTGGTGGTCAGGGAGGCGTTAATATCGAAGATATGCTTTCCGTAATTATATCCCAAGCGATCGTAAAGTTGTGTCATGCAGGCCACACGGGGCAGGAACGTCTGATAATCTTTCTTGGACGGATCGCTCCACTGGATATCGGCTACGGCATCGATACGGGGCATGATCATGTATTCTACCTGTGAGAAGGTCGGGATATATTCCGTCCAGAGGTTGGCTTGCGCCCCGATCACGTACTTCTGGTCTTCAGGAGAGATACCGGCTGTCGGCTCAAAAGAATATACTTTCTCTAACGGCAAGTAACCACCGATAGCTTCGGGCTCAAGATCCGTATCCGCTGATTGATAGTAATCCAGATATACATATGTATTCGGTGTCATGACCACGTTATGCTTTTGCTTGGCGGCCTCGATACCTCCATCCATGCCTCTCCAGCTCATTACCGTGGCATTCGGGGCCAAGCCTCCTTCTAGGATCTCGTCCCAGCCGATGATATGGCGTCCTTTGCTCTCCACGAATTTCTCCATGCGGGAGATCACGTAGCTTTGCAAATATTCCTCGGCGGAATGCTTCTTATCTCCCTTGATACCTTCCGCCTTGATGCGAGCTTGGCATTTCGGGCATTTCTCCCAACGTACCTTCGGGCATTCATCACCGCCGACATGAATATATTCGGATGGGAAAATATCTACAATTTCATTCAGGACATCTTCTATAAATGCCAGTGTCTTGTCATTTCCGGCACAGAGTACGTCTTCTGATACTCCCCACATTTTCCATACTTCATAGAGGCCGCCCGTGCAACCCAATTCGGTGTAAGCAGCAAGCGCAGCCTGCATATGTCCCGGAAGGTCAATTTCCGGTATTACTGTGATATGGCGTTCCTGTGCATATTTTACAATCTCCCTAGCTTCATCTTGTGTATAAAAACCGCTATAGGGAATGCCGTCATATTCTCCGGAATTATGTCCGATGACTGTCTCCGAGCGTTTGGAACCGATAGTGGTCAACTCCGGACGTTTTTTGATTTCAATTCTCCATCCCTGATCATCGGTCAGATGCCAGTGAAGACGGTTGATATTGTGTAAAGCCATCATATCAATAAAGCGTTTGACAGAGTCTGCCGGGAAGAAATGGCGTGAAACATCTAAATGTACTCCGCGATAGGAGAAACGTGGATAGTCGTTAATTTCGGCAGCAGGAAGGCTTATGTCTCCTTTGTTTGTAATTGGGAGTGACTTCCGTAAAGTCTGTATGCCATAAAAAGTTCCTGCTTCTGAAGTACCTGTGATGGTTACGTTGTCTTGGGTTACTTTTAGTTGATATGCTTCGGCATTGTCTGCATTCAGACCTGTTGCTAAGATTATTGCGTTTGAAGTGACTGGCTCGTCAGTGACTTTCAGCTTTTTGCCGGACATCTGATGAATGTATTCCGCCAACAGATTTGCATTTTGCTGCATTTCCTTGTTATCTTTCGGATAGACGATGGAAGTACGGTCATTTAGTACAAAGTTTCCGGTCGTAATTTTGATTTCCTGAGGCAGAGGAATAACTTCGTAGTTTGCCTGCTGAATAACTCCTGAAGAACAGGAAAATAGTCCACTGCATAAAAGAATGACTCCTAATAGATGATGTTTTTTCATTTTATCTAATTTATGTTTGCTAAAGGTGGATTGTAGCTCTATATAAAAACAAGAGCAAACTTATACATTTTTCTTGTAAGTCTGCTCTTGTCCGGTATTTTATTGATGGAAAACTTATTCCATACACTTATTCCCAAGAATATATATAGAATCTTGTAATATCTACACGACCGGGAACAGTGATCATCTGATACTTCAGATAGCGTGTTTTGACACTTTCTTCAAATGTGATAGTCTGAGTTCCTCCCTTTGTAGTCCATTGACCGATGGATAC
>ERZ773173.1254-NODE-1254-length-24043-cov-4.214691_pt1 | contig 24043 bp, 17 predicted proteins | sample MGYA00580535_ERZ773173 | MGnify/ENA primary metagenome ERZ773173 (study PRJEB29015, sample SAMEA2737856) | human gut metagenome | biome: human gut; feature: human-associated habitat; material: faeces | place: China | collected 2012 ...
CGTACCCTATAAACAGATAATCATAGCAATGGGAGAAGGAGCGAAAGCAGCTCTGTCTGCTTTTGAAGACCGTATGAGAGGTTTAATCGGTTAATATTTAGTATTTGCTATGAATGAGGGGAGGATATGTTTCCGTTCTCTATGCCTAATACCTTCTTCTGTGAGTATCCCTTTTCGAGCCATAACCAGAGTTGATTACACCAATAGCTGGTAAGTAGTTGTAACGGTGCTTGGAGGAAGGGCTGAAGAGAAGATTAGAGATAATAGTAACTATTTCACAAGTTTTTTGTTTCCGATGCCGACTTATCCGATACTACGAAAGACTGTGCATTGTCTACCTACAAAATGTATTATTGTATATCAGTGTGACATATCTATACAAAAAGATAAGGGAATAAAAAACAAGTGTCTTGATCTACTAAAATTTTCTTATCCTTCAGCTTTTCATATAATTGCTCAATAGATTTAGTGCCTATGCCAGGCATTTGGTATAAAGCTTCAAATCCGTTATATTTAATGAACCTTAAAAGATCTTCCAATTGGTAGATATTATATTTTCTGAATGCACGTAAAGTCCTGGAGTTTATATCCAGTTTACTTAAAGGGGTACTTAATAGATCCACATATTCCGTTGGAATATCCTGCTCTTTCAAAACAATCTTTACATACCTGAAATTCTTTTTTAAAACCTCTTCAGAATGTGTCAAAAGCAATTCATTATTTCGGCATTTGATATATATGTGATCTAGTTCTCGTTTTAATTCTGAATAAGGTTTCCACTTCAAATGGATCTGTCGGATCCCCCTCTTATACATGGAAACCAGATTCTTGGACGAAATGCCTGTTATCTGTGAAACACATAGAAGATCTTTTCCTAAAGATAGTGAACAAAATATTTCCCGTATCTGTTTGTCCTCAATCAATTCTGCCATCTCTTTTATAATCTCTTTGTAAACCGATAAGCATACCACTGGCAATAGCTCCATACGGTGTATATCCATATTCTTTCCTGAAGTTGCTATTTGAAGCTCTTCCGATTTTTCCATAAAAAACAATTTATTTAATCCATTTATCTTTATTTTTTTCTCTTAATTGGCTGGGGGTCATCCCAAACATCCTTTGACAATATGTTGTTAGATGTGGCGAAGAACTGAAGCCCAGTTCTTCGGCTATTTCCTTAAAAGAAAATTCCGGATCATTAATCATCTCCTGTATTTGTTCCGCTTTTTTCTTCTGGATCCATTTATAAGGGCTTTCCCCAAAACAAGAATGAAACTTCCGGTTGAAAGATCGTTCTGATATATGGCATAAGTTAGCAAGTTCCTTGATTGAATTTGTTCTTTTGTAATTATCCAAGACAAATCTTTCAAATGATTCCCCGATATTGGTTGATGCGGAAAAAAAAGCTGCCAGTTCTTGCTTTGTGTAAAAACCTCTCAAGACTAGGAGCAGTTCCTGCTGTTTCAGTGAATGCATATGCCTACAAAGTAATCTTGCATCCAGATACAAGTTAATGGACTCTAATATATTCATTAATGGACTTTTGATCGGAAGAATAATATTTTTTATATCTGTATCATTCTCTTTAGAAAGCAAAGAGTTTAAAAACAACTTATTACATACATTCAAGTGCTTATCCCAAAACAAAAGAATACATCTTGAACTTGTTATGGATTCTATCTGGGCTTTCATATTCTGAGGTATGTATAACATCTGTCTCTGCTCCATTTCCCCCTCATAAGATTTCCCTAAATCGAAATTCACCCGGCCTTGAATCACAAAGAGCGCACAGGATGACTTGCTGTTGTCAATCTGGTATACATCATCCTTGTCTAGTTGGTGGCAAGAGAATCCGGTATCTGAATTCATCTGATAATTCGAACAACATAAATGTTCTCTCAAATATAATAGTTTCACTTTCTTCTTTCAAACTGTTTATATACCCGTACAGGCGCTACCTGCACGGGTATTTTCTATTCAGGTAAATATTTTTTATAATCATCTGTTATATCCGGGTCAATGACCGGACGTACGGAGAAGGTCATACAACGCCTGTAAGTAGCACTTGTATTGGAAGCAGCCGCCCAACCGGCAGGACCTCCAGTGGAATTGAGTAGATAACGGCCCGCATGAGTTTCGCTCCTGGCCTGTGCCACGGCGAAAATGACTTCGTTACCCCCTGTATAGCCGCTTAAGAAGGAGCCGTCATAAATACTTCCGGGCAGAGGTGTCTGTATTCCGGATTTGCTCTCGTAATAATATGCGTATCTCAAAGTCACGGCCTCTTTTTGTGACATGATCCGGAATCCGTAAGGAGAAGGGTCAAATACGGTTTTTCCGCCCACATCTTCCGGATTTCCTGTCAGGGAAGGCTGGTTCCATGGATACAGGAACACCCAGCGATCTTTGAAATTATTAACCATCCCATGCGGGAAACATTCATACAGCCAGAAACTTTGATGAGAGACGATGGCGCTTGGATGTTCAATGCTCTGCTTCATCGTAAGAGCGGCCCCTCTCGCTTGCTGAGCATCTGTTTTTCCATAATCCACATCATTTCCCCTTTGTTCCCAAAGGAAATCAAAAGACTTGCCGTTGCCGTCATAGAAGTTCGTATTGACACGAACATCATGTGCCGGGAACGGGTCTTTCCTGCCCCATTGGTATTGCATACCAAATTCCCTAAACTCGTCAGCGCTATACTGTGAATGAACCTTCTCGTAAGCCCCCAACAGATGCGACATCAATTGAACCGTCTCCGGTCCGTCTCCTCCATATTTACCGACCTCCAATACTGTTGGATACTTGTCAACTATCCAGATGTGCCAGGACCAAAGTGTCGGATTCCCCTTGATCTTTCCTGACTTGATCTCTATCAACACATTTCCCGGGGTCTGTCCAGGTTTGAGATAGATATATGACCCCGGACCGGAACCTCCTTGTTCGGATAATTCACTGAGTCCTGCTCGCTCTATGTCATTCTGCCCGTCGGGCTTTTGAATGTCCGTCCACACGATATTGACTTTCCAGTCATCATCTTCATCCAGTTTATTCAGCATGAAGTCTGATCTGCTTCCGGGAAGCCCTTGCTTACCACTCAAAACAGCGTCATGTTCCAGAAGCATGTTATAATACTCATAGGCGGTATTTACGCGGGAAACGGGGATAAATATCCCTTGCTTTGCACCTGCTTTGAGCATATAAGTATTCGCTTCAGGCTGCACTATTCCGGAAACCAGTTCCACCTCGAACTCTCTCTCAGGGAAAAGACCGTCAGGGGAATAAATTTTGAATCTCGCCTTTCCGGAGTAAAGACGTGAGGTTGTGATATCGTCAACAGCCGTGAAAGAAACTGGTTTTCCGGAAAGAGAAGGATCCTTCTCATAGAAAGGAGCGAACGTCTCTATCACATCACCCGCTCCGTTATCAGACAAAGCGGAAACCAGTTCGATCTTGTATTCGCTGTTGGCCTTGACATAATATTGCTTCTGTTTGCCGTCCATCAGGTAGATACTGTTGCTGGACACCAGCAATGACTGATGCAGCCATTTGTCGAAGAAGGGGATGGCATTATATTCTTTCTGTAAGAGACTGAGTTTTCCCGATGCGCTTCTATCGGTTTCCGCGTGTGTAACGGTGAAGATATAAGTAGTATTAAAATTATCGAAATACTCCAGATTTTCCGTGATATCGGGAGCTGTCACCGTGTATCTCCATATCCCGCCCGCAAGTTGATCCGCTTTTTCTATTTTGAACGGGTTGGCGGCTTCGGCATGGAAAACGGGTTCCAGGTCATGGGGCTCTGTCTTCACATAGAAAGTGACCTTGGCACCGGCCTCTTCCGCCGTAAGCGTTTGTCCGTCTTTCGTTACCACCTTACCAGGCTGCCCATAGCTCTCGCCGTACTGGTTGACCTCGATAAACTCCAGCGGCTGGCTGCACGCCTCGTCCGCGAAGATCCGTAGGGTGACATTGATATCCTTGGACTGCTCAAAGCCAAGGAACCATTTCATACGGCCCGCTTTCACAAAAGCGGCTTTCAGCGCATTTTGGGCATCTTCTGTTTTTTCCGGCCATGTGCGGTCCGTGTCCACCTGCTCCGTGACCGTAAAGGTCACGATTTTCTCGTCGGTCGGTGCTGACTTTCCTGGTTCCGAGGGTTTTATGGAATAGCTGATCCATGCGGGCAGCCCCTCTACCGTGAACCCCTCGGGCCAGGAAGTCTGCACTTTCGCCGTCAGGCTACCTCCCTCCCTATAAAAAGTGAAATGATCATCGCTGACCCCCAGCATATATTGCCCGTCATACTGTACATTGGACATTGTGGACTCGTTCCATACCACGACATTGTACATGATATTGGCGGCCGGCCCTTTCTTTGCGTCCTCTTCCGTGTCGAATCCCGGGCCACCCACCGCCGTGATGTTCACCAAGTAACGGTGGTTTCGCAGTAAGGGCAGGTACTCGTATGTAGCGTCGGCCTCGGTTCCCGTACGTTTCAAATAGTCTATCCGGAAGAATGTCTCCTTGTCGGGACGACTCTTGTCCGCGCCGGTCAGTCCGACAACGATATAGGGGCGTCTCAAGTAATTTTCCGTATCCTCTTCCGGAAGTGTCTCTCCATTGGCTCCTTGCGTGGCACCCGTCGGGGTATTGGCCGCCTCCGGAACATAGACTTCACGTAATAATATTTTCTCATCCGCTATGGCGGATGTCCTGTCGGTCTTTCCTGTTACGGCCGGAGCGGGATCAGGAATGGAAGGCTGTTTCGCCTTTCTATTGGCCTGATCCCAATAAGTCTCGCTCTCGAACGGAGAGATCCGTCCTGTTGTATTGGTATTATAAAAAAATACCTTAGTCAGTGTTATCCCCTCAATGCCCTCGGCTTTCTCGTCAAACGTGGAAGCCCCTTCCGACGTGTCACTCAGTTTAAGCCCTACATCCACACGTGCCACGGCACGGATCAGGTAGATGGTCCCGAGTTTTGGAACGGCGCCGGAACTGTGATCCACCTTGACCGGATCCGAGATTCCCCACATCGGGAGCTCCCCGTCCTTCCATTCCCCTTTGTCGGGCATGGAGAATGTGAAAAGTTCCATAATCTCTTCCCGTGTTTTTCCGGTCCACTCTTCCGCCCCGGCCTCGTCTGACGCGGTGATATTGGCCAGCATCACGAAAGTGCTGGTATTGCCCGAAGGAGTATTTTTCGCCAGCAGGGTCATGGTACCCTTGCTTTTCTTATCATCCGGGTCACCGGAAGGAATGAAAGATGTCACTTTGGCCTCGTATGAGAACTTATTGTCTTTGTCAAACACAAGTACCTTGATCCTCTCCGCCGTCGTCTCGTTCTCTCCCTCCGGCGTAAGGGAGCGGGTCAAGGGATTTCGAAGGCCAAGCCCCTCAACGGACATGGTGACAGATCGCCAGCCATCCTTGGCCGGTACTTCCGTCCCTCTGTTTCCATGCTCATCAAAAGGGTCACTGCACCCTTGTATGAGAGGTATTCCCATAAATATCGCCAAGAAAGCGAATAGCAAAGTGTAATGTTTGATTCTCATATGTATCTGTTCTTTAAACTGTTTCTCTTTTTGATGACATGAGTGGCGTCTTTGTTACCAGGGGATGGCCACCTCCGTATCCTCCCATTCATCCACGACAACGTCGTACTCCATGTTCTTGGTCCCTTTCAGCGTGGAGAAGACACGGTAGATGGTATTACGACGGATATTGTAATATGCCTTGTCATCTTGCCCAAGATCCGGGTTATGGAGCTCGATCTTGTACGTCTCATCGGGGTCTCCCGTCCGGTAATCGATGGATAGTACCAAGGCCAGCGCTTCCTCTTTCCCGTAGACTCCCGGGGCCACGTAGATATAGCGAGGTGTCTCTCCCGTATATGGGAGCAGCCTTCCTTTACATTTGGCCACAAAGGCGGATTCTCCGGAGCCCTCGTTGGCACCTTCGTGAAAACTGGGCCTTTCCGGTAACAACAGGGGATCTCCCGTGTAGTCCACCCCCCTGATATCCGGGTTACCGCCACCGGTGGCGGTATATTCCCCGGCGGAAGGCAGGACGGAATAACCGCTGGTCTCATTATTCAAGGAGAGTTTCGTCACTCTGGAAAGCGGTAACAAGGGAGACAGGTAGTTTCCCGCGTCATCAACCGTCGTAAGGATAAACTCGATACGGGCATGCGTGCGTTCCAAGAGTATGCTAGGTGAAAGGGTTACCCTGTCATTGCCGCCCATATTGTCCGGAACGTGAAAATTACATTGGCCCACCATGGGAAGATACTTCCGGTTTTCTCCTTGCAGATCGTCGGACGTGAAAATCTCGGTTTTCTCCGTCAGCAGTCTCGGATCCGGAATCATATGCTCTTCCCGGATCTTTTTCAATCCGGATTCGCAATTGACCAATAAGACAAAATTATAATTACCACCCATCAGCTCCAGGTCCAGGGCTATATCGGAGTCCCCTACGTTTATTCCTCCCATCTCTCTCATCTCGAAATGGTCAATGCCGGTTATACCTACCAGTGGATTGGCAGTGCCTTGGGGATAATAGAAAATGACTTTCTCCGGCGATGTCCCGATGTTCTTATAAGCGAAGAGTAGGACATGCTTGACGGTTTTCTCGTATTCCTCCGCACCGATATAGTTCTCCTTCCATTCCCCCCCTGAACGCACAGGGGTTTTCGTCATCCGGGAAGCACCGGTGCCCTTGTTCATTTCCGCCACGATCCGGATAGGAATACCCGTAACAGATCTTTTCATATCTTCCGTATCTGGCGAGCATCCAGTCAATTGTACAATTACCACGCAGGCCGCTGTCAACAACCTTATCACAGTTCCGTATTTCATTATATATCGTTTTTTATAATAATCTCAACTCCTTTCTGATACCACACGGATCTTAAATCTGTCCTGAGATGATATCAGCACCTAGCTCTACGGGACGGGAGACGACATTCCAATCCAAGACGGTCGCCTGTACCAGTGTCCATGTTTCCTTCTCGTACTTGAGTTTCAGAGTTATGGGAAAATCATGGTCACACTCCAGGCTATACGGTGGTTCTCCCGAATCACCCCGGAACATGATGATGTCATCCACCAGATTGGCGGTATAAAGGATCTCCCCGGTTGTCTTGTTGACTAGGGATACGAGCGTGTTCCTGCCTTCCTCCAGCTTCATCAGCGTAAAGTCAGCTTTTAACACCCCGTCCGTATCACGTGTGGCTTCGGCCACGTACTCAAAACGTTCGCAAAGGGCGATCTGCCCGTTAAAGTCATAAACACCGTTATCATCTTCTACCCTTATGACGAATTCCTCGTCCATAGGGAATGGATCGGGGATGGGCCGGATGGTAAAATGTACCCGGTATGTCAGTTCCCGCATATTGAAGGCCACCCGTTCATATACGCTTCCCATATCCTCCCGATTCTCCAGCGATATGGAAGCTAGCCCGACGTACAGAGGTTCTGGGACTGAAGAGACCCTTCTGTCTTTCAACCGTAGCGCAACCCACATTTCCTGCTTGGTCGTGACGCCTTCTTTGAAACCAGAAAAATCATAAGCCTCTAGGTTACGGCTTCCCCATGCGACAAACGTAAGTTTCCCCGTATGCCGCAAAGTGACGGACAAGGAATAATCTGCCGAAAGAACTACCTTCTTATCAGAGAATTCGCTCACCAGTACATCTTTCTCGTCAAAGGCAAATACTCGGACCTGCCTGATATCTGACGGATAATCGGGAAATTGTCCGCAAGGGGTCTGGCTGTAAAAATGGAAATTGACGCCTTGCGGACAATCACTCAAGTCATCGAATACGGCTGAATCACAACCAATAAGACAACAGGCCAGCAGCATGATAAATGTGACAGGATGTACGCTTCTGATTCTCATTTGATATAGCTTATATTTGGATTATTAACCGTTTGAGGTCTATTTATTTGTCTATTGGAGAGGGAAGGGGGAGTTTTTCCCCTTCCCTCTCAGAAGGTTATGTAAGAAATTGTTGGCTGAGTTTACCTCTTATCTAAATATCATTCAAGAACGATATCACGTGAGACGAGGTTCCACTGGAGTACCTTGGCCTCGACACGCATGTAGGTCTCTTCTTTCTCGATATCCGGATTTTCAGGATTCGTCGGTTCTTCCTTATCATCAGGCTTCGGCAGATACGGATCTTTAGGATCGGAAGGATCCCACGGCATACCTAGACCCTGGAAAGCCGTAATTGTCAACAGATAGGTGTTGTTACGACGAGTATTAGCGTTCACAATCGTTTTTCCATCAGCGTTTGTTTGACGGTTCCATAACGCACGATATGCGCATCTCCCTTTTGCGTAGGTGTAAGCTTTTTGATCCGGGCTCAACTGGCTTTTCTTTGCGGCTTCCTTGCTGGCATAGATCAGCCCATCGCCTTCTCCTCGATAGAACGTCTCGCCCTTTACCCCGGGTTTACTGATTAACTTCTTTTGATCTTGATCCCAATGCAATACCTCTTTTGGAGTATAAGTCGTATAGACCTTGGCATACGGTAGGCGATAGTAACCGAAATTCTTATTGTCAGGTGTGAGTGCCTCCTTTTTTACGGAATTCTCCAAGAAATAAATACCTGCCACCTTTTTAGCCTCGGTAGCATCTGCCGCAACCGCCTTGGCCGCGTACATGCCAAGATCATCCGCTGTTGAAGTCTCTTCCGGCAAGAGGTTTCCCAAGCGGATCAAATAATCCTTGGCTGTACCGTTCGGATCTTGGGCATTTTGAAAATCAACATAGTCATCAATAGCGGATGTGAAATCTTTGTAAAGCCCGTCTCCCGCTGTGATTGTACGATCTCCTGCATGGTTGCGGAAAAGATATGTCTTTGCGGCGCCGTTGATAGCCGCATACGTGAGGTTATCAAGATCAACACTTCCTTTTCCGTCAGCTGTTTCCGCATTTAGGTCTCCCCCTTTTGTGACCATGCCTTGCGACACGACACGTTCCATGTCAAAGGAGAATACATTCTGAGCCTCTCCCGTGCCTGTCTTGACTGTTTCCTCGGAGATATTGTCCTGGATGGTTTTCTGCTCGACCTTCGAGGTCATCACGAACTTATTATCCGTGGCGAGAGCCGCGATGTCGGCCACCGCGGTAGCCGCACTTCCATACTCCTCGTTCGTGGCCGTTGCGATACCGGGATTAAGAGAGCCCCTGTTAAACAACAACGCCATTGCTTGGGAGCCCGAGGTGGCTTTCCATGGGGCGACCGTGTAAGTTCCGGCCGGTGTCGTTTCCCAGAATTTATTCTCCTCGTCAGCGCTTCCTAGCGTCCAGTCCCGAGGCGTACCAGGAGAGATAAGCCGTAAAGACTCAAGCGTGCTCTCATCTGCTCTACCCGCGTAATCTCCCTGGCTGTCATTTACCGCCCTGGTCATGACATCTTTCATGGTAGAGATGTACATTCCTACGAATGTACTTCCTTCGGTAGGATTCCCTACCGAAGGAACATCGTCATTATTACAGGACGTCATGCCTAAACCTAGGATAGCAACGCCTGCTAAAAGAAATTTTTTTCCTTTCATAACTTAAAAATTAGTGAATAAATAAATTAACTGTTGTTATATAAAGTCTTAACTTTATTCATAAGCGTCTTCGCCATAGAAAGCCCTGGCACGGTCATCCCCCTGCTTATAAGCCTCCTTCAGCAATTCTTCCGCCTTTCTCCAGTCCCCTTTGATATGATAGGCGACCGCCATCGGGAAAAGGGCCCGGCTGTCGTTCCTCACGTCGCTCAACACCCGTAAGGCACCGTCCGCCTTTTTCCCGTATTTTAGCAAGGCGTTGGCATAGTTTAGTGTCACTACCACATCCTCAGGAAACTGTTCGTACGCCTTTTGGAAGACAGGGAGAGGATTCTCCCCCCGCATGAGATATATTTCCGAGAGTTGGTACATCTCGTGTGAGCTCAGACATTCCGGCCTCGTGGCAAATATTTCAGGTAACTCCTCCTGGGTATAGACCCTTACATCGAAACTGAAACGAAAAGTCGTACGGCGGAGTTGCGGATAAAACTCTTTCAGAAGTATACCGTAGGTCCTGCCGTTGTCCAAGTTACGTATGGCGGACTCTCGCTCCGTATCCGTTGGATATCGGTCTATGATAGACAGCAATTCCTCTTTATTGGACAGGGGAGAAATACCTACGAGCTTTTTAAGGCCCTTCCAATCCTCCCCAGCACCGACCGTCCGGTAAGTCGCGGCCTTTTTAAGTCTAGGGTATTTCCCGGAGATATAATTCGAGAGTGCTAGGGTACGTCTTTCCGCCAGTGACTGGTTATATTCCGCTTTACCCTCGGGAGAGGCGAAGCCCTCTATGAGGACCTCTTTTAACTCGGCCCCTTTTATTTCCAGACTTCTTGATATGAATCCTTCCAGCCGGGCGAGCTCCTGCCCGTTATTCGCGAAGGCCTTTCTCAGTTCGTAGCTCGCTACGGGAAAAGTGACCTTGCTGTCAAAGGAGTCTTTATAATACTTGACCGTCACCTTTTCCGGTTCGAGGAAATCATACGCATAATCCTCCTCCTTGAAAACAGGCAGGTCAATGACAGCCACGGTACTTTGATTCTCACGTATGCCACAACCCACGCAACCGAGCAGTTCCTCTCTCACCGTAACATGGCCATCCGCCATCCAGCGTTCGAACGGGACGGATTCCTGAAAGGAACCCCCCTGCTCCTCTATGTCCGAAAAAGGATGGAGCTCATTGTCGAACCGAGATGTCCTGGAATTCTCACCGAGAGCCTTCGACCGCGTAATGGCCTTATATCGTATCCTGCCCGCAATACCGACAGGCGCGAAATCGATCCTGTCATCCCCACTGGCGGAAACCAGTGATGGATAGATGACAAGAACGTCCTGTGACTCCAACCGGGTCATGGCGTCCACATGCAGGGAAAAACGCAGGCTTTTTCCGTTTGCGCTCCGCTTGACCCTCACGTCATATCTCCAATGTAATGGTGATAGGTTCCGCTCAACGACCTCCTGGGCCTGCCCGAATATAGCCGTCAAACCAAGGCAGGCACAGACTGCTGACAGCTTTATGTAATAATGCATCGATCTCATTCACTTCATATTTTTATATCTTATACTAATTTTGCCCAAGGCCTGTTTTATTTAAGTATATAAATAAGTTATTGTTCTGCATTTTTAACCATATCATCACAACATTGTTTCTCCCCACATCTTTGACGAGGGAGAAACAAAGATTAATATTTTACTTATTCTAAAATCATATTAAAATATACTTTTTGCGGTATTGCTTCGTCTTCTGTAGTACCATTTCCAAATTGTCCACAGTAATTATGACCCCATATATATAATTCACCATTTTCTAATAGGGCAGAAGCATAATTTGAACTTAATGAGACACTAACTACATTATCTATAATTTTTATTGGTGTAGGTGATAATACATATTCTTCACCTATGCCCAGTTGCCATTTTTCATTGTTTCCCCACATATATAATTGATTATTCGTTGATAATGCTGCTACATAATCATAATTTAACGTTACAGATAATACATTATCCATTATTTTTTGTGGTGAATTTAAATCAATATTTTCGTCAAATAAATAATCTTTTCCACCAAATTTTCCTACACCTAATTGACCATAACAATTATCACCCCACATATATAATTCATCCGTGTTGGTTATAGCAGCACAGAAGTTTCCGCATATTTTTACAAGGCGCACGTTATCCATAATTTTTGTTGGTGTATTTAATGCTTTACTTCTTGATTTTCCTATTCCCAACTGACCACATTCATTATTTCCCCACATATAAAGTGAGCCGTCTTTTGTAACAGCTGCGCAACAATTATCACCAAGGCTTATTTGCTCAACATTATCCATCACTTTATATGGTGAAATCACTGTAATAGGGTTATCGTTAACTTGTTTTCCTAACGTCCCCATACCTCCAAATTTCCCATTTCCAATTTGACCATCAAAATTATTTCCCCACACATATAGGCTCCCATCTGTAGTAATACAAGCTCCATTACGTTCACTAAAACTTACACTCTCCACATTATCCATGACTTTCATAGGAGATAGTATATCTTCTTTTTCAGGGTAATTTGGAAATACATTATCATAATTACTTCCCCACATATATAATTCATTATTATTAGTTATTGCTGCGCAAAAGCTAAGGTAATTTCCAGTATATACAGAAGAAACATTATCTAAAATTTTCGTTGGAACTAATATATTTCTATCTTCTACGTTACTAGAACCAAGGCTTCCACCAAAGTTACTTCCCCAAGCATATAAAGAACCACTTTTGTTAATTGCATAACTATGATCACCTATAGCTTTTATATACTCTATATCACTCATTATTTTAATAGGAAACAATGAATCTTCATTGTCACCGTTTCCTAATTGACCATTATAATTATTACCGCATGTATATAAATTACAATTATTATCAATAAAATTATACTTTGAATATTCATTATATAAGACCTATAAGTGCAAAAATTCCGTGAGTAATGAATGCCATAATCCAAGCTATTGCACATTGAAATACAACTACACCGCATGCCCATTTTCTGCCGAGTTCACGCTTAACGGATGCAATTGCGGCAACGCAAGGTGTGTATAAAAGGCAAAATACCAAAAGTGAAACTGCACCAAGCTGTGAAATTAAGCTTGTAACAGATACGCCTGAACCAAGTAAAACGGATAGGGTAGACACAACACTTTCTTTTGCCATAAATCCTGTTATAAGTGCTGTTGATATGCGCCAATCCCCAAAACCGAGCGGTTTAAATATCGGTGCAATAAAACCTGCAATTGTGGCTAGGATACTTTCTTGCGAGTTGGTGACAATGTTAAATTTAATGTCAAATGTTTGCAAAAACCATATAATTATTGTTGCAACAAATATTACCGTAAAGGCTCTTTGCAAAAAGTCTTTTGCTTTATCCCAAAGAAGTTGGCATACACTTTTTGAACTTGGCATTCTGTAATTAGGCAACTCCATAACAAAGGGTACAGGTTCGCCCTTAAAAATGCTAAGCTTCATAACCATAGCCATAAAAACAGCGGTAACTATGCCCAAAGCGTATAGCAATATCATTACAAGCGCACTTTTGCCCGGGAAAAATGCCGAAGCAAAAAATGCATAAATCGGAAGTTTGGCAGAACAACTCATAAACGGAGTTAAAAGTATCGTCATTTTGCGGTCACGCTCACTTGATAAGGTCCTGCTTGCCATAACTCCCGGTACGGTACAGCCAAAACCTATAAGCATAGGCACAATGCTTCTGCCTGATAATCCGACTTTTCTTAAAAGTTTATCCATAACAAATGCAACCCTTGCCATATATCCGCTGTCTTCAAGCAGGGAGAGAAAAAAGAAAAGAGTTACAATTATAGGCAAAAAGTTTAATACACTGCCGACTCCGTTAAATATACCGTTAATTATGAGTGAATGTAAAACCTCGTTTATATTTGCTTTTGTAAGCAGAATATCAACCAAATCTGTAAGCTTGCTTATGCCTAAATTAAGCAAGTCAGATAAACCTTTTCCTATTACGCTGAAAGTAAGCCAAAATACAAGACCCATAATTGCAATGAATGACGGTATAGCTGTATATTTGCCTGTTAATATTTTATCTATTTTAACACTTCTTGCGTGTTCCTTGCTTTCGTGAGGCTTTATTACTGTTTGCGCGCATATTTTTTTTATGAAATTAAATCTCATATCGGCAATTGCCGCGGCTCTGTCAAGTCCGCGCTCTTGCTCCATTTGCACAATGATAAATTCTATCATTTCTTTTTCATTTGTACTTAATTTCAGCGCGTTTTCAACAAGTGCGTCACCCTCAATAAGTTTAAGTGCCGCAAATCTAAGCGGTATTTCAGCCATTTGCGCATGGTCTTCAATCAAGTGCATTATTGCATGTATGCACCTGTGCACAGCGGTTTCTTTGCTGTTTCCTTTTGAATTGCAAAAATCCTGCCTACCTGGGCATTCCCTGTATTTTGCAATATGTAATGCATGGTCGGTCAGTTCTTCTATACCTTCGTTTTTCGCCGCCGATATCGGAATTACGGGAACACCGAGTAATTGCTCCATTTCGTTAACAAGAATACTGCCGCCGTTTTTGCGAACTTCATCCATCATATTGAGCGCAACCACCATCGGAATGTCAAGCTCCATAAGTTGCATGGTTAAGTAAAGATTTCGCTCAATATTTGATGCGTCAACAATGTTGATAATTCCTTTCGGCTTTTCTTTTAGCAAAAATTCCCTTGTTACAATTTCTTCATTGCTGTATGGTGACATTGAATAAATACCTGGTAAATCGGTTATCAATGTGTCAGAATGATTTTTTATAACACCGTCTTTTCTGTCAACAGTTACACCGGGGAAATTACCTACATGCTGATTTGAACCTGTTAACCTATTAAAAAGAGTGGTTTTACCACAGTTTTGATTACCTGCCAGCGCAAAAGTTAAAGTTGTTCCTTCGGGCAGGGGATTTTCGTCTGCTTTGGTGTGGAATTTGCCGCCTTCACCTAAACCGGGGTGTGAAATATCCTTTTTTCTTTTATCATTGGATTTATTGCTTTTTGCGGTATATGGAGTGTTGATTAAAATTTTTTCTGCGTCGGCAAGCCTTAAAGTTAACTCGTATCCGTGAATTTTGAGTTCAACAGGGTCACCCATAGGCGCGTATTTAACCATTGTGATTTCAGCACCGGGAATTAACCCCATATCAAGAAAATGCTGCCTGAGCGCACCCTCACCGCCGACTTCTGTTATCTTTGCTGATTTACCGATTTCTAAATCTTTTATACTAATGCTCATTTAGTTGCTCCTTGAAAAGCTTGTTTATATATTATACAAATGTAATACACAATAAATAACTTGTTAATAAATAGTTTAGCAAACTAACTTTTTTTGTCAATAGTATTATTATATTTTTTGATAAAAAAAGCCCCTTCCTTTCGGAAGAGGCTTTCGCTGTAAATAAATTTAATTATTTAACTTTTACTGACTTCTTTGCAGTCCAAGCACTGTAAACAGTCTTCTTACCATTCATCTTGTAAGCACGAACTCTTACATAGTACTTCTTGCCGCTCTTAAGTCCCTTAACTGTCTTGTTAAGGCCCTTCTTTGTAGCAACCTTTACTGCCTTAGTAGTCTTCTTTTTGAACTTTTTAGATGTTGAGTACTGAACCTGATAGCCCTTAATTTGAGCCTGCTTCTTTGTCTTAACAACGATTGTGTTCTTCTTAGTTGACTTAAGTGAAGAAATCTTGAATGTCTTCTTCTTAAGTGACTTAACAACTGTGTTGCCGCATACAGGGCAAACATATGTTTCCTTGCCTTTAGCAAAGAGTGTAGCTTTAACTGTTGTTACAGCATAAGGATGGTTGCCTGCTGTGCAGTTTGCAGGGTCATAAGCAGCAAAGCCGTTATCAGCAGCATACTTAGTAGCAAGTGAAGTTGCCGGTGCAACTACGAAGAAACCGTCAACAGCAGCAAATGTAGTATCTCTTGGGCTTGGTGTTGCTTCGTTAAGAACTTCTTTGTAACCAAGTGCTTGGTAACCAATCTCTGTGTCAACATTAGCTACCTGAACTGAAGTGTAACCTGTGTCATAAAAAGCATGATCGCCGACAGATTCAACCTTGTTACCAAGTACAAGTCTGCCTGAAAGTGCATGGTCATGTGCAAATGCATAATCATCAATTTCCTTTAATGTTGAAGGGAGAGAAATTGATGTAAGTGCATACATATCACTCATTCCACCTACTGTTTCAACACCTTCAGGAATTGCAACAGCAGTAATTCTCTTTGCAAGTTCGCTGTTAGGGTTAAGGTTTACTGCCTTTACAGCGTAGCCGTTAATTGTTGCAGGTACTGCAACTGATGTTGCCGTGCCTAAATATTTGGTAATTTTAGCACCGATACCTGTTGTTAAAGTAGATGTTGTATAATTAGGTTCATTTTGGCCTGTTGTATAATTATGGCTGTAATTCCAAACATAAGTAACTTTTTCGTCAATTGGTGTGTATCGAAATGCATATTCGCTTTTAGCAATTGTCAATGTAGAAACAGTTGCACTTGCTGCTGATGATGCATCTGAAAGGTTTAAATAGTATGTATCACCTGCAATAAGCTTATATGTGTTTTGTGCCGGTGTATATACATCTTCGTCGTTTACTCCGTATACTAAACCTTCTGAATCAGGTGTTGTTTTAACTGATTCAATAGAAAATCTTGTCGAAGCTGCATGACCGCTGAAATTATCTTCGCTATATTCAGAGTTAAGATAATTGGCAATATCGTATTCTGATGAAGCTGATTTATTATTAACACTCTTAGCGAAAGAAATGTTATAGTAAGCAGTTGTTGCAGGGGTGAAAGCAACTTTTGTGCTGTCAACTGTTGTAACACCTTCTGTTACTGCTTTATAGTCTGATGCTCCTGCTGCTAATGCACTGACTGAGCCTACTGTTAAAGAAGTAAGAGCCATTGTGCCGGCAAAAACAAGAGATAATGTTTTTTTAGCAATTGTATTCATTATTATACCCCTCCTTATTTAACTTTTACGCTCTTCTTTGCAGTCCAAGCACTGTAAACGGTCTTCTTACCATTCATTTTGTAAGCACGAACTCTTACATAGTACTTCTTACCGCTCTTAAGACCTTTAATTTTCTTGTTGAGCTTCTTTTTTGTAGCTACCTTTACAGTCTTAGTAGTCTTCTTTGTAAACTTCTTTGAAGTTGAGTACTGTACTTGGTAACCCTTCATTTCAGCCTGAGCAGCAGCTTTAACTGTTAAAGCTTTCTTTGCAGCTTTGAGTGAAGAAATCTTGAAAGTCTTTTTCTTGATTGACTTTGTGATTGTGTTACCGCAGAGTGGGCAAGTGCTAATCTTTTTACCCTTTGCAAATACTGTTGCAGGTACTGTTGTTACAACATAAGCGTGTGGGCAACCGTTTGTCATATCATAGTATGCAATACCGTTGATTGCAGCATAATTTGCAGCTTCAACAGATTTACCGCCCATTACAAAACCGTCAGCAAGAACGTCTGTTGTATCATAAGGGTCAACTGTGTTAGTATTAAAGTTTTCAACATAGCCGAATGCGTGATCTCCGATGCTTACTACTGAAGCAGGAAGAACAGCAGCCTTGAGTGCTGTGTTGTAGAATGCATAAGAGCCTATCTTTTTAACGCCTTCATTAAATGCTACGCTTGAAAGTGCAGAGCAGCCGCTGAATGAACTTGAGCCGATAGTCTTAACGGATGCAGGAATAACTACATTGTTAAGAGCTGAACAGCCGCTGAATGCTTCTGATTCAATTTTTTCAACATTTGCAAGGTTAACTGATGCAAGTGTTTTAATATCACTTAAACCGTCAACTGATTTAACATTTGGTGAAAGTGTAAGTGATGTGATTTTTTCATTGTATGAACCATTAAAGTTTTCAACAGGGATAGTGTTGTTTACAAAATTAGGAACAACAACATCTTTAGCTGCACCTACATAGCTTACAGAAGCAACAGGTGTAGTAATGTCTCTGTCTCCGTAACTATTAAATGATTTTTTGCTTACTGTTTTGTTATAAACATTTACATTCCAATCAGACGGTGTGATTGTGAGTGTAGCTCTGCCGGTAATATAATTTTCGCTACCGTTAACCCAATTAGAGTTAGATCTTGTGTAAGCACTAATATAATATGTATGGCCGCCTGTAAGTTCTACTGTTTCTAAAGCGTCATAATATCCTTTTGTTTCTACCGGTTCGCTGCTTTCTGCTTGTGTCCAATCTATGCTGTAAGATTGAGGTGCACTTACATAAGCGACATTTTCATTAAACTCGTCAGTAGTAGCATTATAGCTTTTGCTTATGCTGACAGATGCATTGTCTGCTCTTTCGGCACCCGTAGTATAATTTGCACTGTAAGTACCGTCTGTGCTTTTATAAATCGGTGTGCTTGCTAATGCAACAGCATAGTAACCTGTTGTTGCAGGTGTGAATGAATAGTAGCTGTTACCATTCACTTGGTTGTCTTTAACAGTGGCAACAATAGCTTGTGATGTACCGGTCATCGGTGTGATGACTTTTTTCTCAGCAGCTAAAGCAGATGTTCCGGTTAATAAACTGGAAGCAACCATTACTGATGCCAATGCAAAAGACATTGTCTTTTTTGCAAAATTCATTTGCAATTCCTCCTTCAATTGCCTTTCGGCATATAAAAATTTTTGATAGTATTATTACTTAATCTATCAAAATAAATATAGCATCATATGGCTTATTTGTCAATAAATTCTATAAATAATAGATATTATTGTTAACTTTGACGAATTTGACAAATAAAAATAAAAGACTTTGAAGCAAAGAACTGCCCCAAAGCCTTTTTTTGTCAGCTGTTAGCAACCGCATCCGCAGTCATTGTTGCCGCATCCGCAGCCACCGCATCCGCCACAGAGGAGTAAGATGATAATGAGAATGATGATCCAAGATGAACCGCCACAACCAAAGTTATTGCATCCGCAACCCATTAGGTTAACCCCCTTTCACATTTTCTAAACTATCCTATGTTGAAAATGTAAAAGTGTTCATCTTGATTTTACATCAAAAAATGTTACCCAAAGTTATTGATTGATTTTCTTTTAAAATCTGTATTTCATTTTTTGCGTCAATGAGTTTTTCGCTTAATTCGTCTTCATCGTCTTTTCTTATATCTTTAGTTGCTTTAATCGCAAGGTTTGCACTGTCAAGCTGTGCGTGGTCAATCATAGCGGATAGATACGGATATTCGCCCTGCCATACCGTTCTTAATTTTTTACATTCTTCTTTTGCTTCTTCAAACTTTTTTCCTTCGTTTAATTCAAGCGCAGTATTTATTATTTCGCTTGTTTTGGTGTATACATTGTTTATTGTCACCTGTTCAAGCACGCAAACACCTGTGCAAATAATCAAAAATACTACTGCAATATATATTTTTTTCATTTTGTACTGCCTTTCCTAACAGTGTAAACATTTCCGTTATCGTCAACTGTCATCAAAAGTAATTTTTTGGCTTCTTTTCCGTTCGCGTTTAACAGCAATTCAATTTCGCTTAATTTGATACTTTTATCTTTGAAATATTCTTCAACGGGTTTCCCGTCTATTACTATTGCGGTGTGAAGTCCCTTGTCGTCAACGCTTATTTTCACATTGTCGGCAGTAAGAGGCTTGTATTTTTCCCAATTTTCCGCACTTATACTTCCGTTTGTTTCTATCACGGCATTTTGAACTTCTGCAATGTCCCAATAGCCTTGTTGCCTTAAAGCGTCGCATAAATCATCAACAGTAAATCTTAATTGCCTTAATTTTTTTTCGTCTATTTTTCCTTTGTCTATAATAACAATCGGTCTTCCTTGAATTAAATTTCTGAATTTAACGCTTTTTACACTTAAAACGGCAACTATAATTTCCAAACTTACAAACAGCAGTACAGGCACTATGCAGTTTAAAAGCGGCATATTGTTATCCTGAAGAGGAATTGTGGCTGTGGAACTTATTAAAAAAGTGATTACAAGCTCATGCGGTTTTAATTCGCCGACTTGCCTTTTACCCATTATTCTTACTGCCACAATTACAAACACATATATAATAAAAGCACGAATTATTACTAAACTCATATTATCACCTATAATATTTTTCTCACAATTTGTCATAATAATACAGGTGATTATATGAATCTTTCAAAAAGTCTTGAAGAAAACTACAATCATATCAAAACCGATTTTGTAGATTGTTCCGATTTCCTGATTAGAAAGGCAAAAACGGGAAACAGAGAATTTCTTATTATGGTTTGTGACGGACTTATTGATTCTTTACAGCTTTCACAAATGGTGGTATCTCCGATTCTTCGCTGTGATGAAATAGATATTGATACCATAAAAAAATCAATAACTAATTCAGTAGAACTAAACGAGGCCGAAACCTTTGCCGATTGCTACTATTATGTTATGTCCGGCTTTGCTGTTGTTTTGGTTGACGGGGAAGATAAAGCACTTGCATTCGGTGTTCAATCTCTTCCGGCACGAAGTGTTGATGTACCGTCTAATGAACAGTCAACCAAAGCACCAAAAGAAGCTTTTGTTGAAGTGCTTAACACTAACAAAGCACTTTTACGAAAAAGGCTTAAAACTCCGCATTTGAAGCTCAAACAAATCAAGCTTGCTTCTTCTGCACCCATGCCCTGTGTAATTGCTTATATGGACGATAGGGCGGATAAGGAACTTGTTTCCCAAATAATGCAGGCACTTCGAAGCTCTAATCTGAACACTCTGACTGATTTCGGCACGCTTGTCCCATTTATTGATACCAACATAAATACAATGTTTTCCGATGTTTCATCAACCGAGCGCCCGGATATTATTGTTTCAAAGCTGATTGAGGGCAGGGTAGCAGTTTTGGTGGAGGGTTCACCGATAGCACTTTATACCCCGTCTCTTTTCAGTGATAATTTTCAGTCACCGGATGATTATGATTTGCCGCCGTTTTATTCCGGCTTTATCAGATTGCTTCGTTATTTTTCATTTGTTTTGTCAATATTTTTACCGGGGGTATATGTTGCAATAGGTACATTTCATCAGGAACTAATCCCCACATCTATGCTTTATACAATAGCAAGGGAAGAAACAACAACCCCATATTCGCTTATGACGGAGGCCTTAATGCTTTTGATACTGTATGAAATTATGCGTGAAGCGGGGCTGCGCCTGCCCAAAGCAGTCGGCCACGCGGTTTCTATTATCGGCGGTATTGTAATCGGTGAAACAACGGTATCGGCAGGGCTTATCGGCGCACCTATGCTTGTTGTAATTGCACTTACCGCAATTTCGTCATATGTTGTGTCTTCACTTTATGAAAGTGTGTCTGTTTTGCGATTCTTTTTTATTCTGATTGGGGGACTTACAGGAATGTATGGTATTATTTTAGCTGCTGCTGTTTTGTGTATGAATATATGTGCTATTAACCCATACGGCGTGCCTTATTGCGCTCCGATTTCTCCGCTTGATAAAAAATCACTTGCAGATTTGTTTTATAGGCAATCTTGGTTAAAGCTTTCTAAAAGAAAAGTTAGAATAAATAACTTGAGAGGGGCAGAAATAGATGTCAAAATCGGCAACAAGAGGTAAAATTTCACCGCTTGGATTATTTTATATTCTTTTTATTTGCAGAATAGTTGTGAGTTTGACAAGCACTCATTCGGTCAGCAAAACGGAAATAAATTCGCAGGCTCTTATAAGCTATATTTTAGCAATGCTTTTGACCGTTGTATTCTCACTTCCTGCTATATTTTGCTGTAAAAAAGGAAAAAATCCAATTGATGTTAAATGCGTGTCAAAACTCTATTATGCATATTTTTTAATTGTTGCTTCTGTAAGCGTCAGCAGGTTTTCATATTTTGCTTCCACAACTTTAAATCCGGAAAAACAAGGTTGGCTTTTTGCACTTATTGTATGCATCTGTGCTTTTTATGGTGCTTTTTTGGGGATAGAAGCGTTATCGCGATTTTCCGCCTTTTGCTTTGTGCTTTTAAGTCTTGCCGTTGTTTCGGTTATACTGTGCAATTTTAATACATTTAGAGAGATTAACTTTTATCCGGTTATAACTTCTTCAAAATTTGATTTAATTGAAAACGCGGTCGTTTTTGCATCAAATACAAGTGAAATAGCAATGTTTTTAGCAATTTTCCCCAAAGTTAACGGAAGATGTGAACGAACTTATATAAGGTCTGTTTGTTTATCGTTTTTAACTGTATTTATCTTGCTTTATTTTGCAATTGCAGTAATGGGAAAAAGTGCTGCTATTCGTAATTTTCCGTTTTACTCGTTTTTTCAAATATCTAAATTCGGCACATTTGAAAGACTTGATGTACTTCATATTTCTTTTTGGATTATGGGCGTTTTTGTTAAGGCAGTTACATCGCTTTACTGTGCAAATTCCTGTATCAGCAATAGGCCGAAAAGAAGCTTTGTTTTTGCATCTTCGTTTATTGTTTTTGTGATAAGTATTTTAATGCTGAAATTAAGTGGCGGGCAGGGCGTAAATTATGAATTTACAATGATTTTGTTTTTCGTTTTCTGCGTTATTATTCCTGCAGGAACATTAGTGTTTAAAAAGAAGAATTATGGTGATGAACTTGTCAAAGCTTATTAAAAGTTTAATATCAATTGTTTTGTGCCTGTTTCTTTTTTCGGGCTGTACGCAAAACAGACACTTGAAGGATTTGCTGATAGTAGAGGGAGTGGGTATTGATTTAACCGAAAGTAAAGATATAGCTGTTACTTTGCAGTCTTTAAAAATCGGGATGAGCAATTCATCCGAAAAACCCGACGCAAGTATGACTTTTAATTCATCGTCAAACGGTAATACTGTTTCCTCGGCAATAAATTCACTTGCAAAAGGTGTTTCAAAGCGTACGTTTTTCGGGCATAACAAAATTATGGTATTATCACAAAAATTTGTTGAAAACGGTGTTGATGAATATGTAGATTACTTTTTGCGAAGTGAAGATGCAAGGGCAGATGTCGCAATTTGCGTTGCTAAAAAAAGTGCAAAATTCATTCTTGAAAGCAAAGAAAACGATTCAAATGTACCAAGCGAAAATATACTTCATTTAATAGATAATAACGAAAAATCAGGTCAGTCAATTTTAGTTAACGAAAATGATTTTCTTATGCTTTATAAGGATGAAACATCGGATATTTATTTGCCGGTTGTTGAAAGAGAAGATGAAAAAAGCAGTGCCAAAACTGCTGGAATTGCACTTTTTTGCGGCGATAAATTATCATATATCACAGATGAAATCGAAACTGAAGGCTTTGTGATTTTGAATAACAAAGCAGATGATGTTTTATTTCAAATATATGATGAAAAACTTGGAAAAACAGATGTTCGTATATCAAATATCAAGTGCAAAAAAGGCGCGGTTAGATATAATGACAACACTTATTTTAATGTTGAATTGAAAGCTGATATGATTATCGGTGAAATTGAAAAAGGAACGGAAAATCAACTGTCAAAAAATGATTATAATCGCATATTAAGAGAGGTTGAAAATGAAGTTTCAAATGTAATCGAAAAGACTTTTTATACCTTAATTAAAGCTAAAAGCGATTGCCTGCGTGTAGGTAATTATATAGCAAAAGATTGTCCCGATTATTACAATGAATATATCAAAAACAGCAGACAAAACTATCAAAAAGTTTTGCTTAATAAAAAAGTGAAAATAAATCTTGAAAAAATAAGTGACAACAGCCAATTAGAATGACATTGCATTTATAAATGTGTTGAATATATTTATCAGCTCTTTTGACGATGAATCGTCGCTTTGAGAAAAGCAAACTATTGCAGGAACTATAACAGTTAAAACAAGCAAAATTGCATAAATTATTAAAGCTTTTTTCACTTTCTCATCTCCTTGACTTTATATAGTAAAAATAGTATAATAGTAAAATAATTTTAATTTATATGGTATCGTTATATTCGTTACCTTTACCAATACACCAATGAAAAGGAGATTGATTATGCCAAAAAACTATATTTCACCTATTTCTATGGATGCTCTTTCTAATTTATGTTCTGAGCTTGATAAAAATAACTGGATTAAGCCTAAAGATTACCAAAAATATCATGTTAAAAGAGGACTTAGAAACGAAGACGGAACAGGTGTTATGGCAGGCCTTACCCGTATATGCTCCGTTGAGGGTTATTATATTCTCGACGGTGAGCGTATTCCTAAAGACGGTAAGCTTTCATACCGCGGTTATGATATTAACGATATTGTTAACGGTTGTATTAAAGAAAACAGATTCGGATTTGAAGAAGTTGTATGGCTTCTTCTTTTCGGTGATTTGCCGACTGAAAGCCAGCTTGAAGGGTTGAGGGAAGTTCTTGGTGAATGCCGCGAACTACCTGATGAATTTGTTGAAGATATGATTATGAAGCACGCGTCAAAAGA
>ERZ773173.1262-NODE-1262-length-23948-cov-4.376052_pt1 | contig 23948 bp, 17 predicted proteins | sample MGYA00580535_ERZ773173 | MGnify/ENA primary metagenome ERZ773173 (study PRJEB29015, sample SAMEA2737856) | human gut metagenome | biome: human gut; feature: human-associated habitat; material: faeces | place: China | collected 2012 ...
TCCGCTGGCTCTCGCCTAATGAGTTCGCTGTCCAATATGTTTGACAAACCTACAGGTACAGCGGTTAATAGCACTGATTCCTTCTGTGCTCCTCCAGTATGCGTCGGATACTCTCCTTGCGCGCTTCGTCCAAATCCTCGTCCTCGTTGTGATACTGTGAAACTGTCTCCTGCGCTATCTCGGTACTGTCCTTTACGGTGGCGCTGCGGATGCGTTGGATGTTGGAATAGAGCAGAGTCTTTTTCTCGATAAACGCTTCGGTGATTTTTTCAAGAAACAATTCGTTCCGGGAGAGAATGCTTTTCGCCCTGTTATAGCACCGCTCCAGCTCTGCCTGCACCACTGCCTCGCTGCGGACATTCAGGCTTTCGGACATACAGACAGAGCGGTCGCTTTCAACATCAAGCAGAGAAAATCCCATCTTTCCCACATTGGCGGCCGCTTCACGGATGCAGTTGACCGCGCGCTTGATGTCTCTGCCGCAGCCCTCTGCGAGCTGCCCTGGATACTGCATCTCCACAGCGGCTTTACCGGCCAGCGCAACGATCGCTTCACAGGAATTGGGCAGCACATTACAATTATGGACAAAGCCGCCGCAGCGATTTTCTCTGGAGGGAAGCAGGGAAGCGAACCCAACGCTGCCGGGGGACAGAATTTCACACGCCACCAAATGACCGGCCTCATGAAGCGCGGTCTTTTTGACAGCTCCCTCAGAATTAAGTGGAACATCTTCCGAGGCGCCGTATTGCTGCTTCAGCACCGTGCCGACCATGTCCTCCATCCCGATGCTGTCCTTCCGCGCGAAGGCTGCGCGGATCGCCGCTTCATTCAGGATCGTCTCCAGCTCGGCGCAAGAATGATAGCTCATCATTTTTGTCAGATCCTTCATGTTGATGTCATCAGAGACCCGCTTCCCTGATAGGTAGTGGGCGATGATTGCTTCGGCATCGGCTGCCGTTGGCGCCCACACCCCGATTTTCCGATCAAACCGACCGGAGCGACACAGGGAATCCGGCAGCTTACGAATCTCGTTTACCGTGGCGATCACAAATACATCCGATTCCTTTACATCATCGATCCCTGCCTGCACAGCCACATATTCCGGTGCGTCACAGCGGGAGTCATCCTCATTGGCAAATTTATCCATGTCGTCAAGAAAGAGGATAGCGGGAGCTTCTTTCTTTGCTTTTGCAAACGCCTGCGCGATGCTGTTGATAAAGGCGTCGCCGCCTTTGTCCCGTCGCACCGCAACCGTGTTCAGTCCGCATTCTTCCATGAAGCAATTTGCCAAAAGACTCTTGCCCAAGCCAGGGTCGCCATACAACAGCAGTCCGCGGGGCAAACGAGCGCCCATTTCTTCATAGATCGTCCGGTTGCGGATCATATCGCAGATTTGCAGCAATTCCCGCTTGATGGATCTGTATCCAATCACCTTATCAAATGAACTCATATTTCTTTCTCCTTTGCGGTATTTGCCGTCAGTATAGCACCCCTTATAATAAGACCTTATTGTATAAAATTATATAGGCTAAAATTGGGCCTTTTGAGCAAATTTCGTATGATTGCACAAATCGCAGTCGCTTTGCATGGTCATTATCACGATGGTTTGTGCTGCATTTCAGCGCCGATTTCGGATCAGAATGCGAACAAAGACACCGCAAGTCACCAAATGATGACTTGCGGCTGTCTCCGGCGCTGTATCAACTGCCAATCGCCCTTGGGGCCGCCGCCACTCGTTACATAAGGTCAGGTGCTGCGAAATTGGTTGAAAAAATGTTTCTCTCCGGAATGTTAAACATAGACATGACCATGCGCTGTGCGGCGTAAAGATCTGTCGCTTCAACAACGATCTTACAGAGATTGCCGCTGCAATTCGGCTGTGGATAATACTGGACTTCGATTTTCGGTACGGTACTCGGCATAGTATCAACTCCTTTTCTTATATTTTTAGGAATGTCCCGACTGAAAACAGCGACAGTCCCAAGGGCGAGGGGGAAAACTTTACTTCAGTCCCAAACTCTCAGAAGTACGATGGGACCGGAATCGGAGACATGGATCTCGCCCACAACGATTTGGTAAGGCTGATACGGCTCGACCACGATTTTCTCCACACCTTCCCGGTTGGATAACTCACGGACAAGCTCGGCGGTAGATACATTTGAAAAATCCATTTAGAGTGCTCCTCTCTATGTTACCATCCTAAACATTCTCTGCGCTGTTTGATTCGAAACGCAGCATACTTACGATACCACTTGACTGCCATTTTGTACTGCTCTGTCAATTTATAAAACTGTGCCAAATGATGCGTTCCAGCTTCGCTTCCCTGTTCGGCAGACTTATGATACCAGTATGCAGCTTCTTCATCATTTTTTTCAAGGCCATTAGCGCCACAGTAATAATTGTGCCCCAGCCAGTCCTGTGCTTCGGGATCTCCCTGCTCAGCGGCACACTGGATATCCGCTATTGTTGTATATTCCAATGGTTCTGGCTTCGCAAATGCAGCGTCATCCATTTCCTCGGCAAGCCCTGGATCCACACGGAAAATATGCAGCAACTCTCGCGTCGATTTATCTATAGAATCGAGCCCGTCTGCAATATCGCTGGCGGCGCTGATCTCCGCCCGTATATACCATGTAATCGCCATTCGGATGCTTTGTTTGACGCCGATTCCTTTTTCATTGCATATTCCCATCTTAAATTGGGCTTCGGCATATCCGCGTGTTGCGGAACTCTTGTATAACTCATAGGCTTTCTTTTCATCCTTTTTTCCCTTCATACTTGCGTATATCCGCGCCATCTGATACAATGCTCTGGCATCACGCTCTTTAAGTGCCTTTTCGCGCAGTTTCAGATAACCTATCAGTTTTGGATCAAAAGCTACGTGCATACCTGACCTCTTTCTGTATGGTGTTTTGCAATCAGTATACCGGCTTTTTTATTTTGACCTTATCTATTGACCAATAGATAGATGAAAGTTTTTGAAGGAGTTCTCAAAATGAATGAAAAATACGAATGTCCAAAATGTCAATCGACAGATACCATAAAAAATGGTACAGTGCGGGGAGTACAACGGTTTAAGTGCAAAAACTGCAAGTATAATTTCGTGCTGACAGACAAGCGTACTACGAAAGAACTCACAATTCTGAAAGCGTTGTCTACACTTATCAATGCTTTGGGGGACATCCCTTACGATGAATTGGAGGAATTGCTGAACCGTGACCGCTCCCAGCTCCACCGCTGGAATAAGGCCAGCGAGATGCGAGAGCATCGGCCCAAAAGACTTGACCACTGTAAAATTCCATGCAATGAATTACAGACATATGCGGCTACTCATCAAGGGTTGTTCGATTCGGATCTCCCTCTATTTGCAGCGTCAAACAGCATTATTGAACGGGAATTCTCTGTCATGCTGGTCGTGCAGCGGAAATATGCAGTAGATTACGAATAATAACTGACGAGGAGATATTTGCAAAAGAGCCCAAGACCCGCGCGGGTGACCGCTATGTGTACTTCTCCGCCGAAATGGAATCGCTGTTGCAAGAGCTGAACGTCCATTCCCTCCGGCACACCGCCGCCAGTCTGATGATCGCGGGCGGCACGGATGTGGCAACGGTGGCGGGCATCCTCGGCCACAGCCAGCCCTCCACCACGCTGGACATCTACACCCACGCCTTCGACAAAAACAAAAAGGCCGCCAGCGCAAAGCTGCAAGAGGGACTGAAAATATAAACGCTATCAATTGAGCAAGATATGTATTGGAGTTGAGCCTTGTATTCCCTTATGCTATAATAATTAAAAAAAGTCTCTATCGCATCTAAGTATTTGTATTTTCAAAAGGCGGGTGAATGCAATGCGTATGACTGAAACAGAGCTTTTCGACTATCTTAACAAAGTGTTTCCAGAAAAAATAATATATACAGATCAATATCGCCTCGGTGCATATTTATCTGCATTTGCAGATGTGCGTAAATACGCTAAAGCAGAAGGATTGTCATCCGCACAGTGGCTTACCAACAGGGGATTTATCTGGAGAGAAACCGGATATGTCGAATCAGATATGCGTATTCGGAACACGCATGAATTATCTCCAGAATGTAGTGCGTTTGACCTTGCTGACTATGTGTTTCGTACATATCCATTAGTTGGTGAATACCATTTAACCAATAGCGAAGATACCATACTCTATCAGTCCGCAAGTCAAACTGTTAAGAAAGTTCTATTAGATATGGGACGCACCACCGCAAAGGAGGACGCTGTACTTGTACTCGAAACAATAAACTTGTTGAAAGGGTGGTCCTCTGAGTTGGCAGATGATGAGAACTCCGGGTCGCTCTGGAACTACATATTTCTTCAATATGGATTCAAATCAGAAAATTCTGACGCTGCTACAAATAAATTATACAATTATTTCAGAAGCGCGATCAAGGATACATTGACCCGTTACAAGAGATTCTTTGCCCCAGAGGGAACCCAGCGATATTATACATCATTACTACTCCATGCTCTGGCACCGAAACAAAGCATTGAATCTCTATATTCTATTTTGTTCGATTTTTATGTTAAAAACCTTGATTTTCAATATATTGCAGAGGATATCAGCTACAAAGTTTTCACAAAGGGCATGCGTGCCCGCTGGGATTCCCGCATCAGCAAAAACGACGAATTGCAGTTGAGAGCAGATGCCATATTTTCCGGCCTGCAGACATTGTTTAAGGAACGTCCCGGATATATGGCAGTTCTCTGTGACTCCATTGTGAAAAAGATGGATGCTATTCTCCGAAACGAAGGCACTGATCTTATCGATCCCAAGCGAAATTATTGGGATGCCATCCTCGTTGATTGGTATCAGAGGAAAAGCAACACTGAACGGATACAGGCTCAGGGAGAGCAACGACAGAGGAAAGCGGAATACATCGCAACTACAACCGACCGGATCTATGCCCAATATGCAATGGAGCATTCTTCTGTTGGCATCGTAATTCCTAAGATTCGTTTGCCTGGGGTAGCCCCACAGCGCCCAGCCATCAATATCTGTCAAGGGGAAAACTGCATCTATAATTCTGAACTCTCGGTTACCGGGGATGAGTTATGCTTAACAACAAGGAGTTGTTTCATTCCGTTTGAAGAAACCACATATGATTTTTCAAGCACACCCACTATACGAGTAGAGATTCGTTATGATGGAGAACTTCTCTATGATTCGGGGGGAAAACTATATCGCAGTTATATCTTATTGGATGCTACGGGCATTGAAAGAACGCCTCACAGTGGGATAATCTATCTGTTCGCTGACAACTCGCAAGAAGTCACCTTTCCTGACAATACGGATGGAATATTCAGTTGTCCATATCCGGGACAACTATACCGCATAAATTTGGATGAGGTGTCATCAACTGCAGTCAATGGCCATGAGATTTTTGTAAGCGCATCGACTGCAGCAAAATTCCGTCATCACACCTCCATACGAAAAGCAACTTTGGCTCAAGTAATCCAGCAAGGTGTTTCCACCGATATTTTTGTCGCTCCATTTCAGACCTTTATCATTCTCCCAAAAGGAGAAAAAAGCATACGATACCAGTTTTCTATCGATGGAATACGCTATAATGCAAATGCCTTTTGTAAAAACGAGAATGAATTGGAACTTCCATCAAACAACGATGGTCACTGTCACCGTATTCGCATAATCGACCTTGCCACTGATTCGGTAAAATACGAATTCAATTACATAGTCCTTGCAGATTTCAGCGTTAACCTGCACGCCCCTATCTATTATGCAGACGGATCGCAGGCAAATGTCGATATCTCCTTTGCATCCAAGCAATTTCACTATTCTCTGATCTTAGGAGATTCATCAGATAATATGATTGTCCCCATTTCAGGGATGGAATGGCAACTTGAATTGTGTATTCCCTTAGTTAACTGCACCTTTATGGGGCATAGTGCATTCAAGTCATCTAATATGATTTGGTACAAATCCATTCCACATGACGAATTTGTACAATTGACGCTACCAGAAGGATGGGATGGACAACTTATGCTCGGCACACGCCCTATCCCCGAAGTGAGCCCCGGCTATTTTGAACTTGGCAATGTGCTCCATGCACTGATAGCAGCGCAAGCGGAGTACGATTTGTGGCTTTCATTGAAAAGCACAATGGGAGAGCATTCAAATCGCAAAATTACTACCATTGTCTGTAAACCCACTTTTGCTACACCGCCAATCAAAGTAATCGATAATGCTCTGTGCTGGCAGCCGAAGGGAAACTACGTTGGCGATTCTGGGAGCACCTTTCAAATCGAAATCCAACGTCCCAACGGAAGCATTGATACTTACACAGCACCAGCAGAAAACACCATCCTTGCGAACTCTGATTCTTTCGCTTTTGGAACCTATTCTTATCAAATTTTTCTAAAAAAGAAAAGCCTGTTTTGCACCGGAGTGGATGAGCTTATTTTCAAGAGCACATATTGTATCGGAAACCCATTCGAATGGATTTATGACGGAAAAGAGCTCATCATAGGCGATGCATTGTATTGGGATTTTGACACGGAAACTTTAAAAACATTACTCATGAAGTATGGATGCGGGATTCTGACAAATTTAGACTACCAAGGAACAAGCATCGCATCTGGTGAAACAATGCCAGCACCTTGCTACTCGGGAACGCTATCCTTTATCAGCAATACCGGTCAATATATTCCATTCAATTCCAAACCATCAAAAGAATATGAATTGGTCAATCCTGTTATGGTCTGGATCGTCAACGAGCATCTGCTAATCTTGCGGTGCGTGACGGAAGATGCGGTATATGTTGACAAGCACTTTTCTACTATAGTTAATCGTAATCCGGCTACTTATATGAGTAAGGCTGAACGATATCAGCGATTAAAGATACCCGATTATTTCAAGTACAGTATTAGAGAGGGCTACTGATATGTTTGATCCTATCAAGGCTTCTAAGGAAATCAAAGATAGCTATATTGATTATATCACGACCACTTTTGATATGGCTGACACCGACTATGAGCGAGAATTTCGGAAAGAGTTGCAGACGGACGGTATGGTAGCCAGCGGGCCCTTTCTTGATATTGGCGGCTCCTATGAAACAGGGCATACATTGCGGGAATTGATCCAAGCACAAAAAGCGAGTGTCTTGTTTGAAAGCCTGGAGCCTGTTGCAGAAAAAGAGCGCGAGCTAAAGTTAGACAGGCCTCTTTATCAGCATCAGGAAACAGCCATGCTGAAAGCGGGCAAAGGGGAAAATCTGGTCATTACCACGGGAACTGGTTCTGGTAAAACAGAGAGTTTTTTGCTGCCCATTATCAATCATCTACTGCGAGAGCAAGAAGCCGGAACTCTTTCCGCCGGTGTCCGTGCAATCATCATTTATCCGATGAATGCGTTGGCCAATGACCAGATGAAGCGTATGCGCGCTCTTTTCAAGAATTACCCTCAGATATGCTACGGTGTTTACAATGGCAATACCGAGCATACACAGTCCAAGGCGCTGGCAGAGTATCACCGCACCTACCACGATGAAACTGGGGAGCCGACTGATCCCGCGCCCAACGAGATTATCTCCCGTGAGGTCATGCAAGAAAGACCTCCCCATATTCTCATTACCAACTACTCCATGCTGGAATACATGATGCTACGTCCAAAGGATGACGCGGTATTCTCTGGAGCCAAGCTGAAATTTATTGTTTTAGACGAAGCACACATCTACAAAGGTGCAACAGGCATGGAGACCTCCCTGCTGATGCGTCGACTCCGAGCGAGGATCAGCGAACCCGATAGCGTTCAATACATTCTGACAAGTGCAACGCTTGGCGGACCTGATGCAGATGGTGATATTCTGAGCTTTGCTGAAAAGCTATGTGGTGTTGCATTCCAACGCTCCGGAATCATTCGTTCTACAGAAAAGCGACCTGCCATGGAAGATTTTTTGGACTTTGCACCAGCACTTTTTGAGGAACTGCAAAGAAGTCCTGATATTTCCTCCGTGTTAGACCGCTATCACGCTGACTTTGCTCCGGGAGGGAGCGAGGATGAAAAGCTCTATGCGCTTTTCTTGCATTCTCGGCTGTTTGCTTTGCTCCGGAAGGTCGCACACCAGCCAATTACGGTTGCACAGCTATGTCAGGCTCTGTCCGAAATATGCCCCATGACAAATGAACAGGTCATAGCCTTCATTACAGTCTGTGCTCGCGCCGAAAGAGATGGCGCAAATCTGATCAAACCCCGCTATCACTTTTTTGTGCGAGCCTTGGAGGGGGCATATATCACACTCGCTTCTCCTAAGCGTCTGTTTTTACATCGGAAGCACTCGTTTACAAACGAAAACAACAAAACCGATGCTACGGTATTCGAGGCCGCTGTCTGCACAGATTGTGGACGAATGGCTATTGTCGGCAGAGAAGAAGGCGGCGCTTTGCGCCCATCAGCGCGGAAGGGGCTGGACGACCCTTCCGACTTCTATTACCTTAAGGACGGCGCAGAAGATGTACTGATTGACGAGGAAGATTGTGCAGATGATGCCACAAACGATTTTGTCATTTGCTCGGTTTGCGGGGCTATCTCTACGGAAGCAGACACAAAATTTAAGCCACTATGTGAACACAGCGAATCCAACTATCGCAAGCTTCGCAAAATAGAACAACACAAAAACCATGTTGCCAGATGCCCTGCCTGCGGCTTTGGTTCGTTCCGTCGCTTCTATTTGGGAAGCGAAGCAGCCACCGCTGTATTGGGAACCGAGCTTTTCGAGCAACTTCCCAACGAGGAAGTCACCATAGCATCAGCACTAAAGGAAAATCAAAATTCTGGTCGGCGCAGCATCTTCGCTGGCACAGCGCAACCACAGCAAATACGTAAAAAGCTGATGCGGCAGTTTCTTTGCTTCTCTGACAGCCGAAGTGAAGCGGCGTTTTTCGCCTCCTATATGGAGCGTTCCTATGATGAATTTTTGCGTAGACGAGGTATTTGGCACATTGCGGAGAAATATCGCAATAGCGGCATAGTAAAAGTAAGCGTATTTCAATTCGTCGATGAACTCAGCCGCTATTTTGAAAACAACAGATCTTTTGCCGAGTGGGATGCTGGCGAAAATCAAGATGTGGGTAAGTTATCTGCTGCGAGCCGCAGTAATGCGTGGGTGGCGATTCTGAATGAAATGTTCAATGCCCGCCGCGGCACCAGCCTTGTGTCAATGGGCGTACTTTCTTTTGCATACAGGCGAAATGCTCAGGTAGCTACGGCTTTTCAGGGCGATCCGTATAACCTCTCATCACAGGATGCCATAGCTCTGCTTGAACTTCTGACACAGGACGCGGTATTCTCCGGTGCCGTCGATGCGGGAAAGGAATATACACTGACAGCCGCTGAACGCGAGTATATTTTCTTTACACCCTCGGCAAAGAAGTTGGTATTGCTGCGTACAGGAGACTCCGCAAAGCAAAGCTGGATCTCCGGGTGGCGTGGTCGAAAGCGTCCCAACGGGAATTATTATCCCAACAGTCGACTCGTGCGGCTGACGCGAGCATTGGGTATTTCCGATGATGAAGCGGATGTCATTTTAGAAGATTATTGGACTAATGTGTTCAAAGCGGAAACGGAGGAATTTGTACTCGATGCGAACGATTTTGATATTTGCATCGGTGGAACCGAAAGCACAAAATTTTACCGTTGTAAGAAATGTGGTCGGGTCACGCCGTATAATGTAAAAAAACAATGTGCTTCCGTAAAATGCGCAGGAACTTTGGAACCCTGTGATCCTCTAAAGGATTCTGCCATGAACCACTACGCCCGCCTCTATAGCAGCAGTCACTCTGAACCGCTATATATCAAGGAGCATACGGCGCAGCTTGCAAAGGATCAGCAAACACGGTATCAAGAAGCCTTCGTGCAAAAGAAAATCAATGCACTCAGTTGCTCTACGACTTTTGAAATGGGTGTCGATGTGGGCAGTCTGGAAACTGTGTATATGCGTGATGTCCCGCCCAGTCCATCCAATTATGTGCAGAGGGCAGGCCGTGCCGGTCGAGCAAAGCATTCTGCGGCATTTGTTATGACTTATGCGAAATTATCCTCTCACGACTTTACATATTATGACGACCCGACGGCTATGATCAGCGGAAAGATCAAAGCCCCAATTTTCGAGATTGAGAACGAAAAGATATTAAATCGTCATATTTTTGCTGTAGCTCTGAGTTCCTTCTTCGCACAGCACAGGGAAGTCTATGCGGGTGATAACCAAACCGTCTTGTTGAATGAAGGCGGCTATGAACTGCTGAAGGAGTACTTAAATACACAGCCGGAAAATCTCCGACAGCTTTTACTACGCTCGATTCCAGCAAAAATGCATCAGCGCCTTGGGATTTCTGATTTCGGTTGGATAAACAGACTTTGCGGAGAGAACGGTGTTCTTGAAACCGCCGTACAGGATTTCCGTGGAGCAGTAGCGGAAATGGAAAAAGAACTGTTGGCTTGCCGCCGCAGACACGATGATGAAGCCGCTGGAGTCTGGAGTCGTACCCTTAGAAATTTCAGGTGCAGCAAAGATGACAACGCTGGAAAAAAGAGTCTTATCGGTTTTTTGGTCCGGAATAATGTACTTCCCAAGTACGGTTTCCCTGTGGATACCGTTGAGTTGATTCCGGACATCAACGCCGTGGGGCGAGGAAAAGCTCTGCAATTAGCCAGAGACCTACAAATGGCCATCGCAGAGTACGCTCCCGGTGCAGAGGTCGTGGCAGATGGCAAAATGTATGTCAGCCGCTATATTCGCAAAATGCCGGGTAAAAATGCGGACGCCGCATGGGAGAAAGGCTTCTACTGCCCCAAGTGTCCTGCTTGCGGTCAGCCAAACTTCACTAAAGATCCTGTTACTGGCAGTGGTCGCGAATGCGTTTCCTGCCATACACCCATCAAACGCCTGTCTTGGAGAAAAACATTGGAACCGCGCATGGGATTCTGTGCAGAAAAAGAAGCCCGACCTGTTCCTATGCACCGCCCCGAACACGATTTTAAGACAGACGACTACTATATCGGAGACCCGCATCGTAATCTAATCGCCAAGCAAATATTCGAAGTAAACGGTCAAGTTCTGCAAATTGAATCCACCTCAAATGACTCTCTCGTAGTCATTGGTCAGACAGATTACAAGGTTTGTCCTGCTTGCGGATATGCAAGCGAAACCGGAGTCCCCCTTGAGCACAAGAATTTCAGAGGATACCGTTGTGTTAATAAGGAGGGCAACTCAACAGAATATCGTTTGTCGCATGATTTCAAAACAGATGTGGCAAAAATTACCTTTGTGACACAAGAGGCGGCAGATATAAATGTGATGCTGTCAGTGCTCTATGCTCTGTTAGAGGGATTGTCCCGCGAGATGGGGATAGAGCGCACCGACATCAAAGGATGTTTGTTCTACACATCTGTGGATGGGTGTATGATTTTCTCTGTTGTTCTATATGATGCAGTCGCTGGTGGTGCAGGCCATGTTCGCAGAATTGTGACCGCAGATGGACAAGCGTTTCAACAAGTTCTTGCAAAGGCAATTTCCGTTGTAGACAGCTGTAACTGCGACTCGTCTTGCTATAGATGCCTAAGAAATTATTACAATCAAAAGATTCATGATAACCTAAATCGTAAACAGGCCTCCGCATTTTTACATCAGTGGGCGGGGAACATGAACCCATTACCGGTGGAAACAATTGAATAAAAAATTTCCCTCTGCCATATAGCAGAGGGAAATTTTTTTGGTACGCCCGACTGGATTCGAACCAGCGGCCTTTAGAGTCGGAGTCTAACGCTCTATCCAACTGAGCTACGGGCGCATATTTGATTGTTCCGGCAAGAGATATTCCACTCACATGTCGCTCGATAGTATAACAGATTTTTTCGGTCATGTAAAGCCTTTCTTAGCAAAAAATTTTTATCCCGGCAAAGATTGTTAAAAAATTTGACAAGTCCGGCATTTTATTTTAAAATAGTGATAACATATTTTTTCAAAGCAGGTGGATCAAATCATGAAAAAAGAAAATATCTCGGACGCCGTCATTCGTCGGCTTCCCCGGTATTACCGGCAGCTAACCGATCTTTATCACCGCGGCATTGTCCGCACTTCCTCCCACTCTCTGGGGCAGGAAATGAATATTACCGCTTCTCAGATCCGTCAGGATTTCAGTTGTTTCGGTGAGTTTGGCCAGCAGGGATATGGATACAACGTTGAAGAACTTCGTTCCGAGATCGGTCACATTCTGGGTGTGGACAACGATCACCATCTCATCATGATCGGCGTCGGCAACCTGGGCCGCGCATTGCTGAACAACTTCCCCTTTGAAAACACCGGCTTCACCGTGGACGCCTCCTTTGACGTCTCTCCCGATGTGATCGATACACAGATCAACGGCATCCCCGTTTATTCGACCGATGAGTTGGAGTCCTACATCAAGCGCCACGCCGTGGACGTTGTTGTTCTGACCATTCCTCAGGCTGTGGCACAGGCTACCGCCAACCGGTTGATTGACCTTGGCATCCGGGGCTTCTGGAACTTCACCAATGTGGAACTGTCCAGCCCCAATCCGGATGTTCAGTTTGAAAACATTCACTTTGCCGACAGCCTTCTGACCCTGAGTTACCGCATCGCCAATCACTGAGAAAGGAACTCCCCATGAAAAAGCTGGTCCTGTTCCTATCCGCATGCGCACTTCTGGCCTCTGCCGTCTGGGTCGGCGCCGCCGGGGACGCGGGAGATCCGCTGGCATCCCTTTCTTACCTGAACGGCGAATTTTCCCAACGTGCAGAGAAAAAAATCGATCAGGCATTGGAACAGTCAGACAAAGATCTGGCTGAACGTCTGGAAAACGGTGAGGTTGGCGAGGCAGCTGCCACCTGGCAGGAGACCCGCCTCAAGGAGGGTGACACGCTTCACGGCGTCACAGGCACCGGCGTTCTGCTGCTGGCCGGTCGCGGGCGCGTGACCTATGAATCCGGCGCTGTGGTGGATGTTACCACCGGAGCTGTGGTTCCCAGCGGGACGAATCTCACCGCCAACCACCGCTATCTGACCGCCGAGGACACCACCGCCGCCTATACCGTCACCTCCGAAACCGCGGTGGTGGACTATCAGGGGCAGTACGCCTTCTCCTATTCTGACCGGCCGGACTACAACGCCATGGCCGCCGCCCTGAAGTCCCTGCATCTGTTCAAGGGCACTTTCACCGGCTACGGCGAGGGCTTTGATCTGGAGGCTGCCCCCACCCGCCTTCAGGCCCTCATCATGTTCATCCGGGTCTTGGGCGAGGAGGAGCAGGCGCTGGCCTGGTCTGGAACTACGCCATTCAAGGACATTGAGAAAGGTTCTCAGGCAGAGCATTATGTAGGCTACGCCTATGAAAAGGGCTATACGAACGGCTACACAGCCACGTCCTTCAAGCCCGCCGGGGCTGTCAACGCCTATCAGTACACAGAATTCGTGCTCCGCGCCATGGGATACAGCTCCGCTGCCAACAAGGATCTGTCCGATACCCTGCTCCGGGCCGTGAACGCCGGTGTCCTGACCGACGGTGACGCTGCCATGCTGCAAAGCGCCGCCTTCCTGCGGGCGCAGCTTGTGTACATCTCCTATTACGCCTTGGAGGCTGACCTGCCTGACGGCAGCCAGTCTCTGGCCGACCGCTTGATGGACCTGGGCGTTTTTACCAGAGACGAGTGGCGCGGCTCGTGGAAGCTGGTCAAGAGTGAGCGCCTCTAAAAAATTCCGCACCTTCTTCACCGGGGCACATACTATGGATTGAGACCGCATGAACGGTCTACATCTCGATCTCATAGGAGGTTCCGATATGTGCTGTAATAACGGTTGCGGAGGCGGCGGGAACTGCTGCTGGATCATCATTCTGCTGATCATCATCTGGTGCTGCTGCGGCAGCGGCGGTTGGGGCGGCTGCAACAACGGCTGTGGCTGCAATAGCGGCTGCGGTTGCTAAGATCAATGCCCCGTGCCCATAAGGGCACGGGGCTTCTTCTATATAGGACTTGACTTTGCGGCAGATTTCAGTAAAATAGAGGATAGTCTTTCGTCTGCATTCCGTCCTTTTGCGGCAAGCCACGTGTACTGCGGTCAGGTTCTGTGGCGTAGCCATTTGCAAACACACTCCTGAGTTAGAACATCCGGCCGTCGGATCAGTCTGAATTTCATATCCGGGATTAGCGCAGTTGGTAGCGCGCTTGCTTTGGGAGAATACGCCCAGCCGGATCGCCTAACTTCATAACGGGGTGTTGCGCAGTTGGTAGCGCGCCTGCTTTGGGAGTGCCGTGGCGCTATCCGGGACAGGGCAAGGCGAAACGCCGCAAAGCCTTGTAACACCTGCGTTTACAGGATTTCCCTCGGTTGCCGAAAGCGGCACAAAAGCGGCTTTGACCACAGGAATGACCACAGACAGAAAAATCTTTGATTTTCTCCCCCGCCGTGGTATAATGACAGAAATTGAATATCCGGGTATAGCGCAGTTGGTAGCGCGCTTGATTTGGGTGCGGGTCGCTCCCCCTTCGAGTTGGAAAATGCTATGTCCGCAATCCCTTGATACGCCTGCGATACAGGCACTTCCCCCGCAAGCCGAGGTGGTCAAAAAATCGCCGTGACCACATGTTTGACCACATCTGGCGCAAAACTCAATAACCAAAAATCCGGGATTAGCGCAGTTGGTAGCGCGCTTGCTTTGGGAGCAAGATGTCGGGAGTTCGAGTCTCCCATCTCGGACCACCTTTCATTGAAAAGCCGCCTAAAAAGGCGGCTTTTCTGCATCAGAAGCCCAGTTTGTCGAAATATACTTAACCATATTGCCCCTGTGGTCAGAGAGGCAATATGGCAACTGTGGTATTGATGTAGGGAGACCCTGGAAAGCTCAAAATTTCTCCTCATTCCCAACAGGTATAATCAGGACTTTCGACGTAGATACGATGGGAACTTGAATTTTCCGGCATTATCTACTATAATAATTTTACGGTAGGTCTTTGCGCCACCAGGTCAGCCGTTTGGGTATGTTCCCATGCGGCTTTTCTTAATCTGTAATATATTCAAAATAATGTTCGAACAATGAGGGATTCAAATGGGACGTCAGAATGAATTTTACAAAAAGATGCATCCTGAACAATTCTCAGATTCGCTGTTAGTAAAAAAAGGCAACTTGGACCGAGATATGTTCGATTATTACCTCGAGTCTCTTACAAGCAAGAATCTCGAGAAAACCTTTGAGGAATTTTGTAGAAAACTTGCTGAATCGGAAGTATGTCCAAATTTACTACCACAAACCGGCCCAACCGGAGGTGGTGATAGCAAAGTGGACAGCGAAACATATCCTGTTTCAAAAAAAATATCGGATCGATGGTACTTCGGAAACACCGCTGCTTCAGAACGATGGGCCTTCGCTATAAGCGCAAAGAAGGACTGGAAGTCAAAGGTGAAATCCGATGTTGTCAAAATTGTCTCAGTAAATCAACATGAGGGGCGTGGATACACTAAGATTTTCTTTATGTCTAACCAGTATGTCCCAGACAAAAAAGAGCCCAGGTGGAAGATGAATTGCGAAACTTGCACGGTCTGGATATCCGGATTTTAGACCGAAGCTGGATCCTCGATAAGGTTTTTTCCTCACCTCAAAACATTGATATGACAATATCTATTTTTGGTTTTTCTGACAACTTTCGCGATGAGGTGAGAATGGGATCGCAGGACTTTAATCGGAAACAAGAATTTGAAGAAAATGAACAAAAACTCGCTTCCCAGCAAACCAAGCAATCGGAACTCGTGTCTCTTGCGCAAAGAAATGTTATTTTAGCAAGAGAACTCGAATATCCTTTGCATCAGCTATTAGGGCTTATTGATCGCAGTATTCGGCTTTCAGCAGAAAAGGGTAGTATTATTGACCACGCCAATGCTATACGCGATGCAGCCTGGACCGTGTATTGGTGGTATGAAGATAGAGGTCACTACTATCGTTTTTATAAGGATTATGAAAAAATTGTGGTAGAAAGTCAAAATGTACATCTCTTTATAGATTTAATCACTCTTTGGATTAATTTGTTCTCACTGTCCTTAAATGACAACACATTTTCTATAAACGAACACACTCAGATTCTAAAAGAAGAGTATGCTCGCTATACTAGTGACCCTTCTAAGCCAAATACAGCTATTGAGGCTAAAGCTGCATTTCAGTTAATACGCTTCTTCCTGGGGGATGACCCAGATACGATAGTTGATGATATCATCCTGATTTTAGAGGCAAGTTCTGGACATCTTGATTTAGACATTCGCCCTCTTTGTCGTGCTATTCAAGAGTTTCCTATATTCGAAAATACGAAACGCTTTTCCGAGATGTTTGAGCGTTCCGTTGATATCATGAGCGAACAGAAGAGAAATATTGAGGCCGCTAAACTTCTTATGAACCGCGGTCACAAGTTAAAAGATGAAAAGCCATACGAGGCATTGATTTATTTCAGCCGCACATTAAATAAACTCTATAACGAAGAAAGCAAAGAACTTCTAACTTTTGTGGTTTTGGATATGGCAGACATTTTCCAAAGCACCGGCCTATATTGGGCTGGCAGGAATTTTTATTACTATGATTTTATTCTCTGCTTAAATCAGTACTTCAAATATGGCGATGTCTCACCTGTACTTTTCATGAGTGCATATTCTCTAAAAAACATCGAATTAAGGCTCGGGCATGTTCTTAATGCAATTGTATTTCATAGATTTTCACTTATCGCTGAACACATATACCCTGGCGAGATTCGCTCAAACGATGATAAGGGCGATAGTTTTGATTACGTGTTGGCACTTCAATTACTTCGCACACCATATGAAACTGCAAAAAGACTTGGAGAATTTCCGGCCTTTTTAGACAAGCAAGGTTTGAGTTTTTCAAGGGCTGCGATGAAATATGAGCTTGGTCACTACGATGAGGAAATGCTTGCTGAATTAGGGGGCAATACTGAGGTATTTGATGATGTAATTGGTAAGTGGAAAGATCAACCTGTACTGAAGCAAATGGTCAACATTCCTTGGTATGGTTCTGAAGACACCTGTTCACTTCACTCCAGAGTTCTTGGATGCTCAATTTGTGTGAATTTTTCTGCCCCTTATAATCATGGAGAATTTGAGTTTGCAGCAACCATACTTGCCACCATCGAAAGCTTCCTTGGATCCGGTTTGCCTAATAATCTTATTTCCTTACACGGAGCGATAGAAATAACTCTTCGCTACGACAACTCGACCCAAGAATTGGTTCGGTTCTTACATCCTGCCGAAAAGTCTTCAAGTATTGAGGTTGTTTTTAGAGACTATGATTCTCAAAATATTATTCATGAACAGGAGCTTTTTTCAGATTTCATGAACAGTTTGTTAGCTGTAGTCATTTCTATTATGTTCCCGATTTCTTCAGAATTAGCAAAAATTAAGAAAATGGTACAGAATGATGCTGCACTTGAGCGTTCAGGAGTCTTTGCAAATAGCATATTTTTAGGTATGGAAGTTCTCGGAAAAGAAGCTTTCTCTTATACTGCGTTAGTACACGATTATCCTTGTCTGGAGATGACAAGAACACAAAAATCTCCGATAACAAGTACTCCAAGTTGGGAATCTACAAAACCTGCAGAACTGCCTAAAAATGTGGTTTTTGATATGCCTCCCGACGCAGACTTCGCCAAAATAAGCAATGCCAATATGTACACTTCCTCAATCATAAATATCCACGTTTGGAATCAAGCGCAATGGAAAGGTGTTATGTTCATGGCATATAAAGGACATTGCGTGCCTCCTGTACTGTCCTTTGTTTTTGAAACAAACCATGGCAAAACAATTTGGGGGGATTGGCGCAAACTAATGGGCAATCATGATGTCAATAATCGGCTTGGGATTCGTATCATCAAGGGCATTGAGCGCAAGCATCCCAATTGGTATCGTGTTGCCATTGGGCCAAATAGCTTTTCGAGTGACTCTGGAGAGGATTTGTTTATCGCTTCCTTACCTGTGCGACTCCACACAATGCAGCCATCCACTAATGCAAATCTGAAAATGTTCGAGAGCGAATTTGAAAAGTATCAGGAATTCTTTTTGTGCCCTGCCTATATGCCAGATAGAACATCAGAACCATCCGTCTACACGGAATTAGCAATCAAAATGAATCCGGAGAGTATTATCATCTGTAACGCCAGTGATATATTGGAAAATGATTTTTTGTCGATGTGTGCTATTATCCCAGGCGATGATCCTATTATTCCTAAAGGCAAAGAGAATTCCCCTATTATGGAAATACTGAGGAAAAAAAGGCTCGATAATAATTGATATCAAATAACTCTCCTACGCAAAAAATGACGGATTTTTCCCTACACATGAAAAGTAACGGTCCACAGAACCGTATACCCCTCATGCCTTGTTCCTTTTAGCCTTGTCCAGTTGCCCAATCATTTTGTACAGAGGAATGTTTACACTCTTCCCAGCATCGCCGCCACCATCTCATAATGCTTCTTCACCGTATTTCTTGCCAGGCCGGTTCGTTTGGCGATGGTCGAGAATTCTGTGACCTCCGGGTGGAGACGCATATAGTCCCACAGCTTGCGTTGTGTTTTGGTCAGCTTTTCTGGCGGGGCGATGCCCGCAAGCTGCTCCTTGAGATTTTTGCGTTCCTCGTTCATCTCCGCGATCAGCGTCTTGAGCTTTTCCTCGCACTCATCACGGGTGTGGGCGTAGACGTTGCGGGAATGCTGTGTCCCGTCCGGCCATATGGGAGAATAGCGTCCCTCAAACAGGTGGTCATTGAGTTCGCTGACGCAGCCGGTGCCCGGTTTCCTTTTCTTCCCCACATAGGGCTGGAAGTCCACGATGCCTTTCCGTTCCGGCTCCACTTCTTCCCGCAGTTCTGCCTTGCCGATGCTCCGGTCGATGCTGGCGGCGGCTGCGCGCTGCATATCGCCGGTGATGTGGGTGTAGATGTCCAGCGTTGTCACCGCGGACACATGGCCCAGCATGGCTGAGAGGGTTTTCACATCCATGCCGTTTTCCAGCGCCAGCGTCGCGAAGGTGTGCCGCAGATCATGGAATCTGACGCGCTTGCAGTCTGCCCGCTCCAGTATCGTCTGAAGCCGTCTGCGCGCCACGCCGGGTGTGATCGGTCGGTCTGCCTTCACCGGGGACGGAAACATCCAGCGGGAGTCCACCTTCCTGTGGTATTCCCGCAGCACGGCCAGCACCGCGGGCGGCAACACCAGCTTTCGGACGGATGCCTTGGTTTTGGGCGGGATGATCTGCAATTCGCCGTTTACCGTGTACGCCTGCTTATTGACGGTCAGCACGCCGGTTTCAAAGTTCAGATCCTCCCATTGAAGCGCTATCAATTCACCCCGCCGCAGGCCGGTGCAGAGATCCAGCAGGAACAGCTCGTAGTACCCGTCCGCCTGCGCCTGAATGAGAAATTTCTGCAATTCCTCCCGATCCAGCACCTGCATCTCCTTTGCCTTTTTCGGCGGCAGCTTGCAGCCGATGGCGGGGTTTGTACGGAGCAGGTCATCCCGCACGGCCCATTCCAAGGCGGAGCGGCAGACCGCATGGCACATCCGCACCATGCGGTCGGAAAGGCCCGCGCCGTATTGCTCCGTCAGACGCTTGCGGCCGTTCTTTTTCAGCCGCCCGTAGAACTGCTGCAAATCATTCTGCGACAATTTGTTCAGCGGGATCTTCCCAATCTCCGGCAGGACATGGTTGTGGATGACGTTTTCGTAGTTGTTCTGCGTGGAGGCACGGAGCGTCGGCTTGCTGTGGGTTTCATACCAGTAGCACAGCCAGTCTCCGAACAGCATATCCGGCTTAACTTTTCGGTCATTTCGCCCCACCATGCTTTCGGTGAGTTGCCGCAGTTTCTCCTGACATTCCCGCTTTGTTTTGGCGAGAACATTCTTCGTTTTGGGAAGGCCATTGTCATCGTAACCGATGACAACGCGGCCCTCCCACCGGCCGTCACTGCGCTGTCTTACGGTGCCGGTTCCGCTTTTCCGTTTCTTTGCCAAGGTCTCAGCCCCTTTCCGAGCAGATCTTCCATGAAGCCGCCAACGATGCCGCTGGCGGCTTTTTGCATATCCGGTGTGACGTGGGTGTAGGTATCCAGCGTGAAGCTGGCGTTGGTATGCCCCAGAATCCCCGACAGGGTCTTGGCATCCACGCCGCTGGCGATAGCATGTGTGGCGAAGGTATGCCGCAGATCGTGAAAGCGGATGTCCGGCAATCCCGCCTTGTGTAAGATTGCTTTCATGTGCGTGTAGGCGCAGTTCGGAGACAGCGGCAGCTCCGGTCGGACAGGGTCTGGGAAGATCCATTGCGTGATCGCGTTCTCTTTTCGGCGGCGCAGAATTTCCGCCGTGCTGCGGGGTAGGACGATGATGCGCTCACCGCTGCGGGTCTTGGTCTTGCCCAGCATATCGACACCCAATTTTCGGTCATGAAGGGTGCGGCGTACTTGCAGGACACCGTTCCGTGCGTCAAAGTCCTGCCACATGAGTCCGCAAATTTCGCCCCGCCGCAGGCCCGTGGTCAGCTCCACGTAGAAGAAGTCACCCCATATCTTGTCTTCCCGCACGGCGTCCAGAAAGGTGTCCAGTTCTTTGTCGGTCAGGACACGTTTCGGTGCATGGCTTGCCTTTGGCACCGTTGCGCCCACGGTGGGATTTTTAGCGATGATATGCGCGTGGAGGGCGTCCTCCATTGCCTGGTGGAAGATGGCGTGGAGGCGGTTGATGGTGGTATCCGACAGGGCGGAACCAAACCTCGGATGCTCCCTGACCCGCCCGTTCTCTTTCAGCCTCCGATAGAGTTTCTGCACATCCTGCGATGTCACCAGAGACACCTGTTTGCCACCGAGCTGCGGCTTGATGTAGTTTTCGATGCAGCTTCGGTAACCCGCGAGTGTGCCGGGGCGGACGGTGTTCTCTTTATAGTCCGTCAGCCAGCGGTCCAGCCACTCCCCCAAGGTCATCCGGCTGTCCTCGGTCAGCTCCACGTCCTGATAGCGTTCGATATTCTGATGGAGCTTTTCCGTCAGTTCCTTTTGTGTACGAGCATAAGCGTGCTGGAAGATGGGCGCACCGTTTTTCTTATGTCCCACCACGATGCGACCTTCCCAGCGTCCGTCCTCGCGCTTACGCACCATCCCGTCGCCGGACGGTCTTCGTTTTGCCATTCAGTCCTCCTGTTCTGTCAGGCGGCAGGCGTTTTCCTCATCCTCCCGCTCGAAGGAATAGAGTCCGCCTGCCTCCAGCTCTTTTGTCATGCCCCACGCCAGTTTGAAGCCGGCGGTGAAGCTCATCAGCATGGACTCCGCCAGCAGTGAGTTTTGCGTGTCGATCAGCCGGAGCAGCCTTCTGCGTCCTGTGGCATCCATGTCACGCCGCAGTTCCTCTTGGGCGCATTTGACCTGCTCATCCAGCCCGGTATGCTCCTGATGGTCGAAGCGGTCTTGCAAAGCCTTCATGTAGTCGTACATTGAGGTACCTCCTTTGGTAGCCAACATACATACCACAACCCGGCGCAGAAAGCTATCCGAATACACAAATAATTTTCGGTTTTCTTTGTCTATTGCCACGCAGATTTTAAACTGTCTCACATGCTGGGCATCATGTATTTGTAGTTCAGTTCCTCCTCATGGTCATCGGGGGCATGCCCCAGCGCAATATGCTGTTCCTGCAGCTCCGCCCAACGCTTGCAGTCAATGTGGATGCCGCCAACTGTCGGCATAGCAGACGCATTGTCCCGGAAGATATTGCCCATGTGATAGAGCAACCGTGTGGCCACAAGGATGACCGAGGGCGGGCGATGCTCGCCGCGGTCGATACGGTCTATGAAAACTTTTGCGCAAGCATGACCGACATAAAATCCTGCCGCTTTTTGCAGTGGGAAGTGAACCGCGTTCATCTGACAACAAATCCACGCTGGGACGTGTAGCGAAGTAGCGGGTACGCTGCGCCAGCTTTGCGGCGTTCTGCCCGCCCTTGAGGTAGGGGGAGATCAGTACGATTCGGGCCATGTGTCATCCGGCTCTATGCGTCGCTGGCTCCGCACCGCGTTTTCAAAACTCACCTGACCGTTGGTGCGCTTCACCTCATCCACGGCGTAGGCCCGCAGCTCCCGCGTGTGGATGGGATCGGTACGGAAGTGCGCGGCGATGGTGTGGCACAGCATATTCAGTTCCACCGCGCACTTGAAAAGAATGCGGCAGAGCCGATTGTTGTTGTCGTCCAGCGTACCCTGAATGGCTGTGAGGATGGCTTGGGAGAGGTAGGTGGTGTTGTCCTCGGTGCCGAGGTAGCCCATGTAGAACCGCAGGGCCTTTTCTACGAATTCATTGCGGCTGCGGCAGTTATCAGCTTTCAACCAGCTGTCCATGCGGTCGATCATGTCGGGCGGGAGCCAGAATGTCGTTTTCTTTTTCACTTTTTCTTCCATCGGTGTTCTCCTTTCCTTGCCGTCGGTCAAAAGGGGCGCGAATGCCGGAAACACCGTGCCTTTTTGGAAACCAGACTGCGGTTTTTCTGAAATGATCTGAAATAGACTGCGCTTTGGAAAGCGCAAAAAAGCCCCGCACTGCGGGGCTTTGTGGGCGGGCCGCAGGCGCTTGCGACTGCGGCCCTTTATCTTGTTCCACAATCGAACGGGTAAATAAGGGGCGAAAGCCTCTGGAACAGGGCATGGTCAGGAGGAAAAACACCCTCCCCAAAGGCTCATTTCTCCATCGTCGAAGCCGTATCCACACGGTTTTTTCGCACATCGCCCACAAACGCCGCAACGCTCGCTTCAATGGGCTTTGGCGGGTACACACTCCACCCCAGCCCTTAAACGCGCACACAGCGGCACACAGGGCGAACGGTGCGGGGAAACGGGGAGCCCCCTGCGCGGCGCATTTGAAAGCACAAAAATCTGCGCAAAACGCTTTCAAATTCGGGACGGAGAAAAACCGCGGGAGCAGAATAACAGTCGCCAAACTGCGGCTGCCCGCCAAGGGCGGGTTGACGCAGTTCGGCGGCGCCGCGGGCCCGCAGGCACGCGCAGCCTGGACGCTGTTGTTTCCGCAGCCGTGAGTGCTTCAGCCTTGCTGTGCCTGCGTTTGCACCTACAGCTTCATCACCGGCCCCTGCTGCTGTTCCGGTTCCTCGCGGAATTGCTGCGCGTAGTCGTGGAGACTCATGCCGGTCTGCTGTTGACAGTATTCCTCCATCTTGCGCAGCAGGACATCCTGCTCTGCGGCGTTGAGCGGATAGCTCCAGCTCTCCTCGGAGCCGTCACCCTTGCAGAGCGTCAGCTCCAGCGTGTCGCAGGGTCTATCCTCCGCGATGTCGTAGTTGGCATAGATGTTGAGCCAGTCATCGTTTTTGCCCGTGAGGACGAAGGTTCCGAAGGCAGCGTCCACATCGAACTCCGTCTGCACATAAAAATTGAGCTTGCCGTCCGATTCGATGATCTCATCACCGAAAGAGAAATTTCGCGCGGAGAGATGTCCCGCCGAGGTGATCTCTTTACCGCTCAAATGATCCAGCAGCTTGCGCCACTTATCATCGCTCGACGCGAATTGCGACCGGGTGGCATGGTACACCGCCGCTGACACATCCCGCATCGCCCAGGTCCGCCAGCCGTCCATGATGTGTACGGCGGAGAACTCCCGCTTGTCGAAGTTCACATCGAACACGCCGCGCACCTTGCCGGTGTTCTCCATGCGAAGGGTGGTGAGCGCGTTGTACTCCTCCGCTGTGATGGGACGTCCGTTCGGAAACATTCTGATGAACATCTCCGGCGCAGTGCCTCTCTCGCCGGTGACATAGCCGCGCAGCTTTTCCGCGGTATCCAGCAGCTCCTCACCGGGGGAGGTCTTGAAGTACCACTCCTGCCCGTTCTCTACCACATGGT
>ERZ773173.1306-NODE-1306-length-23409-cov-5.838828_pt1 | contig 23409 bp, 19 predicted proteins | sample MGYA00580535_ERZ773173 | MGnify/ENA primary metagenome ERZ773173 (study PRJEB29015, sample SAMEA2737856) | human gut metagenome | biome: human gut; feature: human-associated habitat; material: faeces | place: China | collected 2012 ...
TGCGCCATGACCCCTATTCAGGGCGAGCGATCAACACCGCGCCGCAAAACAAGCGTAGCGGCTTTGTGGGCGACGACAACGCAAAATACATAATGATACTCCCTTACAGCCACAGTCCGAGCGTTCAAAGCGTCGCAGGCAATGGGTAGGGCTGCGCGAGAACCGCGCAGGGGTGAAACTCCCGTGAGATTGCAGCTAACAATCGTCTGATTAAAGCTCTTTTTTATAAAAATTTGAAAGGGGAAAAATCCTATGAATGATAAAGAACGAAACACCCCTTGCAATTTGCAATATAAAGGAGTGTCAATCAATGGCAGCGAAGAAAATGAGCTGCCGTTATGTATGGAAAACAAAGTGCGAGTACCTATCCATCTTAAACTGACATTAACAATAAAAGAAGCTGCGGAGTACAGCAATATCGGTATAAATAAAATAGACACCCTGTTAAAGCAACCTAATTGCCCGTTTGTACTTTTTGTAGGAACACGGAAGTTAGTAAAGCGACGTGAATTTGAAGAATATATCCGACGAGAGTTAATTATATAGAACTTCTACCAACAACCGCTACAAAAAATTCCTGTTGAGATTGAAAAAGCAGAGTCCTTATGCTATAATATATAGTCGCGTTGGACTCTTTTTTTGAGTGAGAAAGGAGTCCGTACATCATGGGGAAAAACCTAAAAGGAAAAGAATGTGGTAAAGGTATTTACCAAAGAAAGGACGGGTTGTATTCCGCAAGATATTACGATAAAAGCGGCAAGCGTAAAGAGAAGTATTTTGATACGCTTCCGGAAGCGAAAAACTGGCTTGCTGACGCAAGATACGAAGAACGTCACAACTTAATTGTTACTGCACCGGATATGACCGTAGACAAATGGTTTAATTATTGGATTGAAAATATTGTTTGTGACCTTGCTCCGAATACAAAGAGAAATTATAAGGAGCGTTACAAATGGAATATTCAGCCAGTGATAGGAACCATGTGTATAGGCGACGTAAAGCCTATGCACTGTAAAGCGGTTTTAAATCGAATGGAAGCCACCTATGCAGGCTCAACTATCCGACAGGCTTACATTACAATGGGAACCCTGTTTAAATCAGCAGTTATGAATGATATTATCGCCAAACACCCTATGAACGGTGTACGTTATACAAAACCTGTTCGGGCAGTAGATGATATTAAGTATCTAACTGTTGAGGAACAAGAAAAGTTCCTTGAAGCAGCGAAACGCTCCCACAATTACAGACAGTACGCTTTACTGTTGGAAACAGGATTGAGAACGGCTGAATTGATTGGGCTGACATGGGACTCCATAGATTGGAAAAGGCACACTTTAACAGTAAACAAGAGTTTAGAGTATCGGCATAAGCAAGGTTACTGGCGAGCAGGACCGCCAAAAACGAAAAAGAGCTACCGAACCATTCCACTTACTGACAAAGCATACTCTATTCTTAAAAGCTGTTATGATGAAAGAAGCAGCCGTAAAGAAGCTGAAACGCTGTCACAGATTTTAGAATACACAGACAGCCGAACAGGAGAAAACAAGTGCCTTGTCATGCGAGATTTGGTTTTCGTCAACTGGCGAACAGGCGAACCTGCGAAAAACAGTTCCTATGACACACATCTTTACAAATTGTGTGATGAAGCCGGAATAAAACGCTTTTGTATGCACGCGCTGCGTCATACTTATGCTACCCGCGCTATTGAGCGCGGTATGCAGCCGAAAGTTTTGCAGCAGCTATTAGGTCATGCAAGCATTAAAACAACTATGGACAGATATGTTCATGTTACGGACGAATCACTGGTAAAAGCCGTTCAGCTTTTTGAAGCGGCTGCGCCTACGCCTACCAGTTATAAAAAAAGGGCGTAAAAAGGGCGTAAACAAAAAATAGAGAAAGGCAGAAAGCCAGTAAAATCAAGGCTTTCTGGACAGGTAAAGCATAAAATGAAATTAGGTATCGTAATATGATATTAAGTATTGCTAACAATATGAAGATTACACCGGAGGAATTTTCATATTGTGTAAGAGCTTCAGAGCAGAATAAAATCAGCTACATTCCTTCGGATATTAATCTTGCCAACGCTGAAGCGTATCTGATGAACGCTCTTTCAAGGGAAACTGTTCTGAAAAGGATTCTTACAGCCGACAATTTAAATGATTATGATTATGTTTTAATCGACTGTCTGCCCTCGCTGGGAATACTTCTGATTAACGCTTTGACCGCGTCTAATAACGTTATAATTCCGGTACAAACCCAAAAATTTGCCTTTGAAGGACTTGCAAGTCTGACAAACATCTGCGATCAGGTAAGAGAAACAATAAACAAGGATCTGAAATACTGCGGAGTACTTGCTACTATGTTCGATAATACCAACATGAGCAGAAGCACTTCTGAATCCCTTCACGAAAAATATAACGGACTTCTGTTTGATACTGTTATTCATAAATCCGTTGAAGCCGCCAACAGCTCGGAGAAAAATAAAAGTCTGTGCCTGAACAAGACAAAGCTTGGTGAAGAATACAAGGCTCTTGCCGAAGAAGTATTAAGGAGATGTTGATAATGCTTGCAACCTTTGATATAGGAACAATGATGTCGCAGGAGAATCAGATAAAGGAAATACCGCTTGACATGCTCAATCATACGTATAACCACCAGTTTACTATGTATGATGATGAAAAACGAAGCGATATGACTGAAAGTATCAGAAAGCACGGCGTTATGCAGCCTGTTATTGTAAGACCTGATCCTCGTGAATTAGGAAAATATGAAATACTTGCGGGAAACAACCGCTGCCGCTGCAGCAGAGACGCGGGAAAAGAAACGATTCCGGCAATCATCAAAGAAAATCTTTCCGAAGAGGAAGCAAAAGTATATATCGCCTTTACTAATCTGCTTCAAAGAGGTTTCGGAGATATAAGAATTTCAGAACAGGCGGCGGTGATAGCCGCTTATCATTCAGAGCTGTTTACATCGGAAAAAAGAAACGCTATCGCCGATGAGCTTACAGCAATGGAAAACGGCGTATCCGGTAAAAGCAAGCTTGCAGCCGTCGGAGAGGAATACGGTCTGAGCAAGGACAGCGTCGCCCGTCTGATCAGAATCAATAAGCTTATACCTCAGCTTAAGCCTTGGGTTGATTCCAAGCAGCTTGCAGTCAGAGCGGCTGTCGAACTGTCGTATATACCTGAGAACGGTCAGGAATTGATTTTTAACATTTGCAAGGATATGAGCAATGATAAGAAAATGTTTATGAAGATTGATACAAAACGCGCTGCGCTGCTGAGAAAAGCGTTTCAGGATAATCCGGAAATCAGCCGAAACGAGGTTATAAGACTGTTTAGCGATAAACCTAAGAAAAGAGCTATAAAAATCAATCCTGAAATTTATTCGAGATATTTTAAAGAAGAAACAGATGAAACTGAAATCATAGAAGTTATTGAAAAGGCTCTTGAATATTTCTTTAATGAAAATACCTGAATAAAAAAAGAAGTCTTTCAGCAGAAAAGACTTCAATTGACAAATATATGCCGTTTATGATATAATTACCATTAAGGTGATTGCATAAAACGGTAGGCGGTTTCTCCCGACAAGGGAGGTGATAGCTATGATGACATTCTCTGACTTATGTTTATTTGTCACAATGCTCACAGGAGTTATCTCTCTTTGCTATCTTGTTTTTAACAAGAAAAAGTAAAGTTCTTTTTACATAGATAAAAAGAAATAACCGCCCTCTCTCCCAAAGTGTGGCGGTATTTCTTTTACTTAAACCATTTTAGGAGAAACCGCTTATCGCAGTCACCTTTTTCATTTACATTATACCATTACTAAATCAGAATGTCAAGTATAAATAAATTCGCCAATGGCGAATAAGGAGGAAATTATTATGACACAGGAAATGTTTTTAGAATTTGACGATTTTAAGCTTGAGGTATTACGTGAAAAGGCTTATGAGCTTGACCTGAATCTTGAAACATATCTTTCATGCATGATTGAAGATATGGTAAGTCTTAACCCAATCGGTAAGGAAACCGAATCTGAAAAGCTTATGGAGCAGTATATTGAAAAGAAATGGGAGGATCGTGAAGCTGAACCGGCAATTGAACGGTTTAATGAAGAATACAGTCACTATATTCGCTCAACGATTGAAGATTACGAAGAAGAAAACCCTGACGGCAATCTGAAGGAATGCATTGATTATGTTTTACAGCATTGCAGCGAATATATTTACGAAGAAATGGAGTTCAATTGTGACCGTTATATAAAGAAACTTACAGAATCGCTTTACTCTGACAATAATTGACAATTAATTGATAACATGATATAATTAATTCATAGATATGGAGGGATAGAAATGAAAAAAATCAATTTGTTTATTATCACAGCTTTAATTGCAATAATCTGCGCTGCCTTTGCGGTATCTGCTGAAGAAAGCGAACAGCCGACTGAGGAAGCAGCCGTTACCACGGTAGTAACCGAATTTATACCTGAAGAAACATTGGAAACCACTACAACGCTTGTAACCACCATACCGCAGAGCGAAGTTACAACAGAAGAAGTAACTACAACCGTCCCGTTTACCACAGAACCTATTGTTACAACAACAAACGACGATGGGCTTTGCGTTGATACAACGCTGATGAAGAAGTACTACTTTTCAGAAAATAAGACGTTTGATTCAAGCGGAATAGTTGTAACCTACAATGGGATTGATGTAACGGATAAATCAGATATAACATTCAAGGAAACGCCCTCCATATATAACGGAGAAACCTTTGACTATGAAATCAGCTTCGACGTGAATTTCTCAATGGAAACAGAGAACGGGACAATAGGAGAGTATAAGACGTTCGTTACCGATGTAAAGATAGGACGTCAGGGTGACGCCGATCTGGATCACAAGATAGAGCTATACGACACCATTGAAATAGCCAGAAAATTTATGACGAAAAACGAGAATAAGTATGCTTCTGTTCCGGTATCCGATACGTTTGAAGATTTCATGATGAACACAAACTCTGATGACAGCGTTATCGACCTTTATGACGCAATCTGGAGCGCAAAGCTTTATATGGCTCTTAACCCTCCTCCGGAGATTGAACGCCCCCAAACGATAAAGAAGCCGGATATAAGGAAATACGACACAAGCACGATGTCGGGAATAAAGAAGTATGCAAACGATTGTATAATCTATCAGGCGAGGATATACGGAATACCTGAAGAGCATATTTACTTTGATGACAGTGCGGATATATGGGGATATTCGTGGAATGCTCCTAAACCATTTATTTCAGATATGGATTATTATATATCTCAGGAAAAGTATCAGCCCTTATTTTATTATACTACTGCTGAATCCATTGGTGATGTATTAATGTATTCAGTTCGTTCGGCAGTTAATGAGTGGAAGATGAATTTTGAGGAACAGAGAGATAAATACAGTTCATTTAATTCATGGGAAGAATATATTAAAACTCGTATCTTCACTATAAAGTGGAAGGACTTAGGTCATAATAATTATGAAGTTTATGTTATGTGGGGCGGTAAAGGGATAAGAAATTAATTAGAGGAAGTTTTAAAAACTTCCTCTTTTATTTTTATAATTCGCCAATGGCGAAAAAAAGAAGTCTTTCAGCGGAAAAGACTTCAATTGACAAATATATGCCGTTTATGATATAATTACCATTAAGGTGATTGCATAAAACGGTAGGCGGTTTGAATCTTCCTCCAGAATTGGAGGTGAGTTGCTATGAGCGTTATGGAAGTACTTACATTAATACTTGTAATTATAGAGATAATGAAATACGGCAACAACAGCCAAAAGAAATAACCGCCCCTCTGACAAAGTTGACGGTTATTTAATCTAAAACTTGGAGGAGAACCGCTTATCGCAGTCACCTTTTTTCATATACATTATATCATTATCAAGTGTAAATGTCAAGTACCGTTATAATTCTCTGTCATCATCGCCGGAACGATGATTTTGAGGATTGGATATATATTGAATCTTACTTTTGAGTTTTCTATTTTCATTTTCTAAAGCTGAAATATGATTTTTCAGCTTTTCGTTTTCTTTAGTCTGTTCTGCTATTTTCTGTTCTAATTGATTTATACGTAGATTAAGTTTATTGTTATCTTCAGAAATGCGGGTCCAGCTATCCATAAACAGACGAAATTGTGTAATTGTTTGCAGCATATCATGCTGCTGCGAATTAAAAGCGCGTATCCTATTTTCTTCTTCAGCATATCTTTGTTCTATAAGCTGAATTTCTTTATTTAAAGCTTTTTTAATAGATTTATGCTGTTTTGTTAATTTATAAATGGTCAAAATCAAACCGGTAATGGTTGTTACAATAGTTAAAATGGTAATAAAATCAGACATATATGTTACCTCATTTTGAAATAAGCTATATGTACTTATTGAACATATTAAACATAATAATAAAACGTAGTCCAATCGTACCACCCCCATTCTACCATAATAAACCAATGTAAAGATTACACGCCAATTCGCCAATGGCGAATTGACGCTATTAATATCTCGATTATTTTAATGCAGGCATATTCTTATCGGCTATATTCATTAATCGTTGCTGACGCTTATTAGAATTATCTTTATTTATCATATTCATAAAGAATGTTTCACTAAATTCTATCTGTTTTTCGTAAATGGTTTTTCCTGTTGTTCTGTCATCAATATAAAACATCATTGATTCAATAATTGCTTCACCATTTGATACCTTGTAAGTGTGTTTTATAAATCGAAAAAACAAATTCAAAAAAGAGCCTTTCTGATTTACAAGTTGCGCATATCTATTTTCAGATATAATAAATTCAACGCCTTGATAACTTGATAATGTATTATATATATCCGAACCAATTAGAAATTTTTGCTTGTAAACCTTTTGATGAGTCATACCAAAATAAGCAAAAATATACGGCAAATTAACTTCAGTCAGCCAAGGATAGAGATAATCTTTATTTATAAGATATTGATTAAGAACCTTTACCCAAAAAGCATTAGAACCACGAAAATTTAATTCTTTTTCTATAATATATACTATACGGTCAAATTGCTCCTTTAATAAATTATATAGTTCAATAACACCTTCATCTATTTCTGTCAGCCATTCATCTTCATTCGGCGCCCTTCTAATATTTCTGACGGCAAATGGGCAATACTGATATTTTCTTTGATTCCATTCTGGAAGCCCCTTTATATTTTTTCCCGTATGTTTTCCATAAGGAGTACCATCTATTTCCTTTACTACACCAATAAGCTGTATGGGGTTTAAACAAGAAGGACATATACCATACTGCGATAATTTTCCATGTTCAGTAACTTGTTCAAATGGGAATTTTCTTTTAGTAATTTCCAAAAACTCAAAAGGAGTTATTTTGTATCTTTTTGCTGTTCGTGCAGCCCGTATTTTAAAATATTTCATTTTAAAGGATTCCTTTTTTCAAATGTCTCATAATCATAATAAGAGATTTCTTCATCAAAATAAATATCAAAAGCATTTTCAACATCAGATAGCCAACTTGCCGGAAGCTTTGGCAAATCTCCGTTTTTTACAGCAAATGCAAGGCATTCAAGTATGGATTTCATACCTAATGAAAATTCGTGATCTTTATCACGTAATAGAAAAACCACTTGTTCAAAACAATTATCACAATGTATTCGGTTGGATTTCATTACTTTTGCTCTGTTGAAAAAAATCTTCTTATGATTAAATTTATTCATAATATATCTCCATTCTACCATAATAAACCAATTCCGTAAAGATTAATGCCAATTCGCCAATGGCGAATTATCACAAACTATTTATCCTTTCTATTATAGTTTCAGTTAACATTTCAATGTCGTTATTTTCATTAAAATCATAATAAAGGTAATTGCCCAATGAAGGCGTAATTTCTTCTACATTAACATCGTCAAGTTTAACTATAAACCATCCCATTGACTTTTTTATCATATTTGATATGATATTTTCTAATTCAAACTGTGAAAAGTTTGAATCAATAATTTCCTTACTTAAAAATAAAATTGCCAAATCACTTTCATTAATGCCGGAGCATATAGAACGAGTTATATTGTCGCCAAATTCTATACTTTTTTTGTCAATCCATAGGTTTATACCATAGTTTTCAAGCTTATTAGTTATAGAATAAACTATTTTTTTATTAGCATGACTATACGATACAAACAATTTTTTTCGTTTATAGTTTACAGAAGAATTATAACCCAATTCTTTTAATGCACTTTCTTCAGAAAACAAAAAAGTATTTTTGAATATCAATTCTATATGCCGCTTGTCAATATTTGCAGGTATATACTTTACATTAAATCTTCTTCCGGTTCTGATATCGTTAAAAAATTCATCAATACCTTTTTCAGAAACTATTTTTACCTTAGATTTTGTTATAATTTCATTTATTTTATCTGAATTTTCCGGTACGTCCTCAAGACAAATATATGCGCATAAATCATATGGATTATTTGAAACAAACAGCGTAACCGCTCCGTCAATAGTTACCGCTCTGTTTAATCTGTATATCAATTCAATATAATAGTTTCTTTTTCCATATGGGATTTCTATCGTCCATTTAGCATTCATTGTATTTGTACTTCTTTTTAATATAACAGCTTTATCTGAATAATTTACAAATACCATATCGGCAGATATTAATGTTTCCAGCCTGAATGCATACCACTCAAATTCACGTAATCTGTTATCAATAACAGGAAATTTATTGAACGGCAGAATAACATAATCATTTTTTCTTGCTGTATTGTTATATTGATTATAAATTTCTAATAAAGCTATATCGCTAATCATAATTACCTCCATTCTACCATAATAAACCAATTTTGTAAAGATTACACGCCAATTCGCCAATGGCGAACCGGCGTATAGCATATCAGATTTCCATATCGTTTTCACGATTGTTTGAAGCTCTTTGTTTTGTTTGTTCCTGCTGTTTTTCAGTATTGTCAAGGTTTAAAAGCAATGCAAGCTCAGTTTGACGTTCAAGCTTGTCCTTCAATTCCTGTTCCTGCGGGAACGGTTTCGTAAGCTCGGTTTTTGAATTCTCTATCTGCCTTTTAAGGGCTTCAATTCTGTCCTTACAGCGGACTATTCTATCCTCAATATTATTCAGCGCGTTATTGATTTTCGTTATATTTCCTCCTTCGCTTTCGCTCATTATAATACTGACGCTTGATTTTCCCTTTATATAAAGATTAACTTTCCCGGCGCTGTCGGTATATACATCAAGCTTAAAGCCCTTGTATTCGCCTATGGTAACAGCATTGTTTTTGTTTCCTATTGCCGATTGTATTGCAGCTTTAATCAAGGCTGCTCCGGCTTCCTTTCTGTCTGTAAACGTTCTTCCGTTTACAGTCATAGGGCTGAAAACTTCATGTCCTTCGCTGTCGTGTTCGATTGGATAATCCGCTAACGCTTTTCTGTCCGCCTCCATATTCTTAAGCTCTGAAATTTCATTTGCAAGCTCTTGAGGAAGCTTTACATGAACGGCGTCCTCAAGCCTGTAATGTATATTCATAAATTCAGACTTTATCATCTGAAGCTTTGAAATCTCTATATCGAGTTCCATTTTTTCCTTGATATGAGGATTTGCAATGCAAAGGGCTTTTACCTCCGCGTAACTGAGCGTTGATTCGTCAATATCGTCGCAGTTTCTTGCCGGGGTTTTTGAAGTCATGATCTGTGAGATAAACCGCTGCTTATTCTCAAGCGTCTGGAATAAATATGCGTCAAAGGTATCCTTAGTTACATATCTGAAGAGCTGCACCTTTTTATTTTCGTTTCCTTGTCTTACCATACGCCCGCGGCGCTGCTCCATATCACGGGGTTTCCAAGGACAATCTAAATCATGGGAAGCAATCAGCTTGTTCTGCACGTTCGTGCCTGCCCCCATTTTTGAAGTAGAACCGATCATAATCCGAACGTCCCCGTTACGAACCTTTTCAAAAAGCTTTTCCTTTGCCTCCTTTGTTTTGGCCGAATGAATAAACGCTGTTTCTTCCTGAGGTACGCCCATATTAATCAGCTTGGAACGTATATCGTCATAAATATTGAATTTTGAGAAATCTTCTTCACTTTCTGTGATAGCGTTACCGTCCTTATTCTTAACCTTTTTCTGAACCGTAGGAACGCCGAAATCACAGAAAATAAGCTGAGTACTTCTGTTTTCCGAGGTTTCGTTCCATATTCTGAAAACGTTGTCGATACAAGCGTTTACCTTAGTACCCGCTTCGTCTGGAAGCAGGGGATTTATAAGCCTTTGATCAAGACCAATCTTGCGCCCGTCCATAGTAACCAGAAGCATGTTATCAACATCGGGCGTTACAGCCTTATTGTGAATTATTTCCGCACGTTTTCCAAGCGACTTTACAAGATTCTTCTGCGTTTCAGTTGGATCAACTGAAATATTATGAACTTCACATTCAGGAGTGGGGAGATCAATATTGTCGGCCGTTTTAATATCTGCGCATTCCTTGAACATAGTCATAAGCTCAGGCAGGTTATAGAATCTTGCAAGCCTTGTTTTCTGCCTGAAGCCCGTGCCTTCAGGAGCAAATTCAAGCTTTGTGACCTTTTCCGCAAAGCTTGCGGCCCATGCGTCAAAATGAGCGAGATTATTTTTTCTCAGTAGATCCGCCTGTAAATATCTCTGCATTGTAAATATCTCCGATATGCTGTTTGACACAGGCGTGCCTGTAGCAAAGACGATTCCTTTTCCTCCGGTCAGCTCGTCTATATACTGACACTTCATGTATAAATCCTGAGTTTTCTGTACCTTGGTATTTGCAGATACTCCGCTTATGTTTCTCATTTTAGTAGACAGTCCGAGATTTTTAAACATATCCGCTTCATCTATAAAAAGCTTGTCAACTCCCAGCTGCTCAAAGGTAATGACGTCGTCCTTTACTATACGGTCTGAAAGCTGTTTCAGGCGTGTTTCCATGTCTTTTTTAGTTTTTTCCATTTCCTTAATAGTAAAATGTTCGCCGTTTTGCCTTTTGATTTCAGCAATATCATCCGTAACCTCTTCAATCTGCTGCTTTATAAATTCCTGTTCACGCTCCGGAGATACTCCTACCTTTATAAGCTGAGAATGACCGATAATAACCGCGTCGAAATCTCCGGTTGAAATTTTAGCGCAAAGCTTTCGACGGTTTTCTTTTCTGAAATCCTTTTCGCCTGCAACAAGAATATTTGCATTGGGATAAAGATCTATAAAATCATTAGCAAACTGTTCAGTTAGATGATTAGGTACTGCAATCAGCGATTTACTGCAAAGTCCGAGACGTTTGCCCTCCATAGCGGTCGCTATCATTTCATAGGTTTTTCCGGCGCCTACTTCGTGTGCAAACAGCGTGTTTCCGCCGTAAATCGCACGGGCTACAGCGTTTTTCTGATGAGGTCTCAGTTCCTTTTCAGGATTCATTCCCGCAAAGGTAAGATGAGAACCGTCGTATTCTCTCGGACGTATGCAGTTAAACTGAACGTTGTATTTTTCTACAAGAAATTCGCGTCGTTCACGGTCGCGGAATATCCATTCACGAAATGCATTGTTAATAGCTTCCTGCTTTTGGCGTGCGAGAACCGTTTCCTTGTGATTTAATACATAATGGATTTTACCGTCGTCATCAAATTTTGGATCGTTTACTGTCGTATCTCTCTGATTCAGCGAATCCTCTACTATTTCATATGCGTTTTTACGAGCCGTTCCGTAAGTTACGGTCGCTTTTATGTTACCGCTGTCAAGGCTTTTGTTTGTGATAACCCATGAAGCGGTTTTATTTGAATGCTGAACGTCTATACAGAGACCGCCATTATTGACCTGCAAATTAACCGGAGTATCAAGAACTTCATAAATAAACTGCGTTATGTATTTTTCATCAATCCAAGGCGCGCCCAGCTTAACCCTTATGTCTCCGGCTTCGATACGTTCCGGTATAACGGATTCAAGAGCCTGAACGTTTTCCTTATATATATGATTGTCTGCCGCCGCTTTCTCAGCGGCGGTAAGCTTTTCCCTTATATTTCCCGATAAATATTCGGCTGCCGTTTCCCATCCGGACAGTTCATCGCCGCCCTTTTCAGGATTTTTGTATATAACGCCCTTCAGGTCTGCTTTTATCTGTTCAGTCTTTTCAGAACCGCCCATAAGCGAAGCCATAAAGCCAAGATCGACGCAGGCTTTTTCCGATATGGAAACTGCGAGAGCCTCGGCCGCTGTATCAACATGAGTTATACTTATCTGAGGTCTTATAGTGCGTTTGGTAAAAATGTCGGCTTTCTGCACGAGCTTTCCGTCTTTGACTTTTTCAAGAGCAATAAGCAAAGGAAGCGAAACGTCCTCTTTAAAAGCGCTTTTATTTACCTGAGAATTCAGCAAGCCGTACTTCTTTGTAAAAGAGGAATAAATACTGTTAAGCTCTGTCTGCTTCTCCTTTACAGCTTCATCAGAATATCCGGAAAGCTGCATATCAAGCAGTTCTCTTACGCATTTATTTATTGCGGTCATACCCTTTATACGCTCAAGCTTTTTTCCCTTAAATGAGATTTCAGTCATAATAGAATTTTCACGGTAGAATATTTTACCGTTGATTTCAGTATATGTAAAGTTCTTGACGCCGGGATCGGCCGGTAGTACCTCCGGAACGGAAGCGGATTTTTTAGTATTGCTTACGTCGGCTATAACGGCGCTCTCTTTACAGTATTCTCCTTTTATTTTTAGAACGGCTTTTTGCAGTTGTTCCTTCAGATCGGAGTTTTCAAACGGAATTACCATAGTACCTTTTCCGTAAAGCTTGTTGCCCTCAACGGTTTTTCCCAATATCATATCGGGATTATCTATGAAGTAACGATTGCAGGTAAAACCATTGCCGTCCGCTTCGGTGTATACCCATTCGGGAGCAATATCTATCATTCTTTCGCGTTTCTGTAAAAATATTATATCGGAAGTAACCTCCGTTCCGGCATAAGACTTGAAAGCGGTGTTCGGAAGTCTGACTGCGCCTAAAAGCTCCGCCCTTTGCGATATATATTTTCTTACCGACGGATTTGCCTTATCCAGCGTACCTTTTGAAGTAATAAACGCAACGATTCCTCCGGGACGTACCTTATCGAGAGTTTTGGCAAAGAAATAATCATGCACTGCAAAATTGTATTTATCGTATCTTCGGTCGGGTACTTTAAAGCCGCCGAACGGCACGTTTCCCACGGCAATATCAAAGAAGCTGTCCGGAAAGTCTTTCTTTTCAAACCCGGTTATTGATATATCCGCGTCAGGATAAAGCCGCTTTGCAATCCGACCTGATATACTGTCAATTTCAGTACCGTAAATACGTGATTCCTTATACGTTGATTCAGGCATTTTTCCTAAAAAATTTCCTGTTCCCAGCGCAGGCTCAAGGATATTTCCGCCATCGAAGCCCATGTTCTTTAATGCGGAATATATGGATTCAATTATATACGGAGGAGTATAGAAGGAATCGAGAACAGAAGCCTTAGCCGACTTATATTCTTCTTCTGTAAGCAGCTCTTTAAGCTGATTATATTCCTCGGTCCACTTTTCTTTGGAGCTGTCAAAGGCTTCGGAAAGACCGCCCCAGCCCGTATACCGGGACATGATTTCTTGTTCTTCAGGAGTTGCATAACGATTTTCAATTTCAATTTTCTGCAATGTTTCAATTGCCGCTATGTTAGCCTTAAATTTTGCTTTTGCGCCGCCGATTTCAAGATCGTTGTTAATATGATAATTCTGCGCTTTTATGTTTTCAGTTTTACTGTTTTCATTAAACTTGTTGAAAAATTCAGGAATATCGGTAAATCCAATACTATCAACATAATATGCGCTTTCATTTTTACCGTTTTTAACGGTAATAACGTCGCTTACTGAAAGCGATCTGCCCTTAAAATCCTCCGGCTGTTCGAAATTGAAACGGTCATACAGAGTATTCAGTTTATCGTCAAATGAATCTCCTTCGACATCATTAAAATTACCCTCATAAACAAGGTTATAATCATTAATTCCAAGCTGAATACCTGATTTCTGAAGCGTCGCTCTGTCCTCAAACCGTATTCCATGATATTTTTCATCGCTCTTCAGTTGGTAAATACGATAGATATTCTGCGGGTGGTTGTTAATTGCCGTTTCAACTTCCCCGTCCCCAAACGAACCATATTCAATCACGCTGTAATCTCCGTTTGCCCTGTCCCGCAACTGCTGTACCGTGTAATCATTCATCAGCGTTTGAACATCATGTGTAAAATCTCTTACAGCGTCCCAACCGTCAAATCCAATTTCTACCTCATTCTCATTCTTCGGCTTCCACATGAGAAAATCATCAGAAAATCCGTCAACCTGTGCGGGTTCATACCCCAAAGCGTCCATATCCATAATAACCCCTCTGCGGTCTGCAAGTTCCTCAGTTATATATTCTCCCTGTTCGCACAGCTTTGAAATACGCTTTGCCGCTTCTTTCCATGAAACGGTTATTTTTTCGCCCTCCTCGGATTCATTTGTACGCGGCAGTGTAATCTGTATACCTTTTCCGTCATGACTCGTCCATGAATAATTTACATCGTCGCCGCTGTGACCGCCGATACCGTATTCTTTTTTCAGCATTTCGGCAAAATCATTTATAGAATGGTTTTTATCGGCATAATCCGCTATACGGAATTTACCGTCTGCAAAGCCGCTGCCATACATTAAAACGGCAGTTATTGCTTTTTCCTGACTGCTTTTTACAGAAACCTGTTCTGTCGCTTCTTTCTCACCGAACAGCGACATCTGCTCCATTTGCGGCTCTGCACCGTAAACATACAAATCTTTTCCTGAATACTGTGAATCATAATAAGCTCTTTGGGCAAATTCCAGCATATCGTCTATTTCAGAGCGTTCCTGAATTTTATCATTATAAAAGCCGGAAACAACTGCATTCATTGTTTCAAGCTCTTCAGGAGAAAGTATATCCTGTGCGTTAACATAAACCCATCTGTTGCCGTATTTATCCTTTATTTCAAATCTGTTCCAATCATCGCCATAAGTAGAAAAGCTTATTTCTGTCTGTTCGTCCGACGGTTTAAGACCGTAAAGCTCAAATCTTCTTCGCAGCTCGTCGGACGCCTTAACCGGAATATCTACAGACCTGACGGTTTTACCTTTATTTCTGAACGTATTAACGTCGGCTCTGTCAGTATCATAGTTATCTTCCGTTATTAAAGGGGTATACTTATATTTGCTCTTTTCGGTAAAGTCTTCAAAAAGCGGTATTAATTCATTCAGAATATATTTATAATTTCTCTTGTTTTCATCAAGCTCTTTTTCATCGGAACTGAAGCTTTTAATAATATCGTCCTTCAGCATATATTGCGCATATGATTTGATATGTTCTGTCAGAGAGCCGTCTCCGTCGCCGATATCGTATCTTCCCTCAAATGTGTTTTTTTCGCCGTTTATACTGTATTCTACAGTAAAATCCGTTTTATGATACTCACGGTCGGACCGCTGCTTTTTATCAAGCTCGGCCAATAGTCTGTCAGCCTGTGAAATAGGGAATTTCATTCCTTCGCTAAGCTCGGGATGTTCTGAAAATCCGACGGTTACTATCGGCTCTCCGGGCAAAGCCTTTTCAGGCTTCGGAATGCTCATGGATTGATTATTTTCATTATTCTTTAGAAATTCTTTTTGAAGCTTCTCGGATTCGCCGTTGGCAACCTTGTCCTCGATCTCCTTGAATTTTTCTAAGTCAAATTTAGAAATAGTCAGAGTAGTACTTTCACCGTTGATTTTACCTGAAAATTTAACACCGTAACTTTTAAGCTCCGACGCTATTTTCTTTGCGGTTTCCGTATCGTATTTATGATATGTCTTTTGCTTTATATATCTGTAAACTGTATTTCCTATAATATCAGAACTATTTACTCGCTGTAAATTATCTCCTTTAGTATCGTTTCCTCCGCTATTTTTCCGTATGTTTCCGTCAGACGTACCATTTTTAGGAAGTCCGCCTGTTCCTCCGCCTGCTGGTATTCCTGACTGTTTTCTTTCAGCTGCTCTGTTATAATCTCCATCAGTTCGTGCGCTCTCTGATTTATTTCCGTCAGATGATAATTCAGACGTCCGCTTTCTTTCAATTTTAGATACGTCTCCGGAAGATGATTCATTAGATAATTCCGGCGCAGCGTTATATATTTCCCGTGAAGATTCTCCGGTACTTCCTCTTCCTGAATTTCCTTCCAAAAGCCCTGTTCCGTTTTGTAATATCTGTGAGCCTCCTCCGGAGGTATCAGACTGAATTCCGTTTCCGTCATTCCGTATTTCTTCAGCCGTTCCTTCGTTTTCATGCTCGCTTCGTCCGCCTGCCTGAAAATCTTGTCTTTCATTTCCCTTGTTATCTCCGACGGCTTCAATTTGCCCGCCGCCAGAGCGTAATACGTCATTGTTTCCGAGCGTTCGTCCAGTATCCAAGTCAATCCGTTTTCGTACTTTATTTCCGGAATCCATTCTCCCGTCTGTACGCTTAGCGTGTGATTCATTCCGTTGATTATTTTCTTTTCTCTGAAATGCTTTGTCATTATTTTTACTCCTTATACTTTCATATTTTTTTACTCTTTCTGATTTGGCTATAGCTTCTATTTCCGATAAAATTTCCGAGCTGACGCCGCATACCGCTTCCGCGATTTTCTCAAAATCAAATTTATCCAAATGAGAAAGATTCTTTAGGGAAGGGTAAACCTCGTCGGGACAGCATCTGTGCATAACGCAGTATGCGGCCGATTCAGCCGTAAGCCATGCAAAAGCGGATTTTCTGTCGTTTAGATATCGGGCTGTTTTAAGAAACGAAAGCTCGTAGAGCTTATCAGGCAGCTTTTCTGATTTAAGTCTATACTTTTCTGTCAGATTTTCACTAACCGCCCCTTCATAGCTTGCGTTTAAGGTCTTATCCTCTACCGACCATATCCAAGGATTAACGGAACTTCCGTCCTCCCTGGATTCCGTCTGAGCGATGTCGTATAGATAAACAATATTACCGTTTTTTAAAATCGGAATACTGTTTCCTGATACGGTATTTCTTCTCAGGTTAGTCCATACCATAATATCGGCGCAGGCCTTTGCAGATGGATTAAAGGCGTGTATCATAACCTGATCGTCTACCGAATGCTTATAGTGATATGCTGAAACCTCCAGAAATGAAAGCCATTCTGAAACGTCCGTATTCAGTTTCTTTTTTTCATTATTAAGAATGTTTTTTACTGTGCTTATATTCATAGCTTCTCCTTTTTCAATAATCGTTTGTATTTATAAGCTTGCCGCCCTGTTCTATGATAATATCTTCAGGAGTTCCGGGGTCCTCAGGACCGCTTGAAAAAACGTCGGTAACATAATATCCGTTTTTTTCGATATCATACTGCATTTTAATATGCAGCTTTATAATATCACTGTCTTTTAAAAAAGACAGTGCAGATACAAATCCGTCTTCATTTCTCCTGTCTGTGTATATATACACGTTAAAATCGTCTATGGAACGTTTAATTTCATAATCAAGGCCTTCAGAACGGCAGTGCATATAAAAGGAATTTTTTATTGTATTAAATGAATTTCTTTCATAAAAATCCGGAAAATATTTAATATATGCCTGTTCGTCAAATCCTGCTATTGATTCGGTAATACGTATCGCTATTTCCTCCGGAGTTTTAGCATAGCTTAAATCTTCCGGTTCAGTTACAATATCCGTTTCCGGCTTTTCCTTGACCTTTTCAGCGCATCCGAGCAATACGGCGCAGCTTATAAAGATTGCTGACGACAGTATAAATAATTTTTTCATTTGAAACCTCCGTTAATAATTTAATTGAATAAGCATAAAATAACATTGCGAATTTGTAAAGCAAGTAATTGACATTAGCTTTACAAAGTGCTATAATATAAATGAAAGGAGCTGATAACTATGGCACAGGCTATGGTGAATTTTCGTATGGATGAAGAATTGAAAAAGAATATGGAACAAACCTGCAAAGAAATGGGTATTACTATGACGGCGGCATTTACTATGTTTGCAACAAAAGTAAGCAGGGAAAAGAGAATACCTTTTGAAATAACTGCTGATCCATTTTATTCTGAAAGTAATATACGATATCTTAATTCTGTTATTTCAGATATTGAATCCGGAAAATCAAAGCTTCAGGAACACGATTTAACAGAGGACTGATATATGAAATTACTATGGGAAGAACGTGCATGGAATGAATATTGTTATTGGCAGTCACAAGACAAGAAAACGCTTAAAAAGATAAACGAGCTTATCAAAGACATTCAGCGTAATTCATATGAAGGCATTGGAAAGCCCGAACCTCTTAAAGGAAATCTTCAAAGCTGGTGGAGCAGACGAATCAACGACTGCGATCGTATTGTTTATAAGGAACACAATGGAGCAATAATCATAGCTTCATGCAAAGGACATTATAAGGATTAATTTATAGTATCATTTCATTACTTTGAGGCTGCCGTTTAATACCGGCGGTCTTTTGTTTTTGCGCAGGTATTATCTGCGGCTTATTAATTCCTGTAAATCTTTCAGCTTCCTTAGCGGCAATAGATCTGACCGTATTCAAATCTTGTCTGTTTACTGTAAAAGTAGTAAGCTTGTCGCAAACCTTTCCGGAAAACTTTATCCCTGCAGCATTGAGTGAGTTTTCTATCTGTTTTGAAAATGCGCTGCCGTATTTAAGATACGCCTTATCCTGAATACTTTTATATGGCGTATTTCCGATTATCTTATAATTTGGTTTTACTGCGTTATCATTCCTTACCTGATCAGGGTTATTTTTAATTGTATGCGTTTTTTCCGTATCCCTATCTTTTCGTATTTCAAGCAGCCGTTCGGCTATTTTAACTATGTAATCTTGATTATCGTTCAGAAATTCCATACGTTCGTTTATCGGATTATGCATAAGCTCAATCTGACGGTTCAAAGTATAATCAATCTGTTCAAAATTTTGAAGATATTCTATAAAGCGCTTATCCGGTACTTCATATTCCGTTTTAGGCGCTAATTTGCTGTAATCTCGAAGTACGCTGAAATACTCTGAAAAAATCTGAAACGCCTGCTTGTCCTTCTGTTCAAATTCTATTCTTTTCTGAACGACTGATTGAGCCGACCTGACCTCTGATTTTGTAGGCCGCTTATCCGTCTGAATTCCAAGGTTGAAATCTTCATTTATTTTATGAGCCGCTTCAAGTGTATTATTCAGATTGAAGTACTTACGTACAAATTCAATAGTATCTCCGCCCTCGCCGCAGCCATAGCACCTGAAGCCTTTATCGTATATTTTCATACTTGCCGTTTTTTCAGCATGAAACGGACATATACACATATCGCTTCGATTCAGCTCTATTCCATAAGCGCGGACTATATCTTTTAACGACAGCCTTTCTTTTATTTCCTGAAAAATATTCATTATTCGTCCTTTCTAATTCGCCATTGGCGAATTTTTTTATTGTCTTAATCCTTCTTGAATAATTTTCTCATATTTTCTTAGCTTACCAAGCAGAGAAGGCTTTTTAGGCTTCCGTACTTTAACTGCGCTTTTACTTTCAACAGCTTTTTTCAATTGATAATCGGAATTCAGACCTAATATATTTTTCAGTCCGCTGATAAACTTATTTTGTTCCATACTTTTATTCTTTTTGTAAAAGCTGATAAGTTCGTCCCTTATCTCAAATGAGTAGGAATTTATATATTTTACAGATTTATTAATCATATCCGCTATATCGTACTTTATAATCTCATCGTTTACATATTCCACATCAACAGGACTTGCTCTTTTTAATGCTAATCCATATCCTTTTACAGATAGCCTGTCCGCCAACAGCTCAGCTGCCTTTATATCGTTTGAAGCATTATACAAATTAGTTACAAGCATTATTTCCTGTGCACAGAGCTTTTCACGATATGATGTCAGTAATTTTTCTATCATTTTTATCACCTTCTTTTTAATTCGCCATTGGCGAATTGTATTGACAATTTTATTGTTATACATTATAATTTTTATATTATTTTTTAATCGGAATATAAAGGAATGTATGACATGATTATAGATAGATCTTTATATCGTTCATTTTTTACTAAAGAAGAAGCAGAAGAATGGGGAAATAAACATTATAAAAAATGGGCGGAAGAATATAAAACAAACCTTTTTAATCTTGAACAAATTTTTAAATCACATGGATATCATGCAATAGAACAATATTGCGGATTTGACTATAATAAAATAAATTCTATTTTGTGGAAAGAAGAATTAAACTCTGCAAGTGATTTTTATAAAATTATTATTAATACATTAGTAATTTCAATAGTATTAGCACCAAAGGTACCTGAAAATATAGTGGTTTATCGCGGCGTTTTAAATTCTTATATAGATGAGTTAAAAAGTTATAAAAAGAAAGATTTTTGGAAACGAAATAAAGGCTTTTTAAGTACAAGCTTAATTAATGATTTTGCGTTAGACCATGGATACGAAGCTATATTACGTATTTATTTGCCAAAAGGTACATATGGGGTTTATGTTAAAAATATTGTTGGAAGACCTAAAGAACAAGAAATGTTATTTCTCCCAAATGCGTATATAAAGCTTTTGGATAATCGAAGAATTTTTAAAGAAAAAATAATAAAAGATATAAAATATCCGGTTTATGATTGTATATTAAGTTATCTTACTTAAGATTTCTATTGACACAAACAATTTTACACTTGTGCGTCTAATTCATATTTTGGCATTCTATCAGGTAAGCTCATTAGCCATTGTACATATTCTTTATATGTTATTTCATCATTATTGTAGCGTTTTAACTGTATATCCCATTCCTTGAGTAATTCACTTATAAAGAAAGAATAAAATTTAATATAAACATCATCTTTAAATTTACGAAACATAATAAAAGAATTTTCATGGAGATAAAAAAGCATGTAAATTGCTGAAAGTTCGTCATGTGAAGGAAGTTCATTTCTAAAAACTAATGGATGTACATTAAGCGCTTTTGCAATTCTTTTCATATCCTTTTCTTTTAAAATTTTTCTGTTTCTTTCACATAATATTATTTTCCGTTCAGCTGTAAATCTGTTAAATCCGGCCTTTAAGCCTAATTCTTTTTCAGTCATTCCACGCATGTTTCTTGCATGCCATATCATTGAGCCAACATATCCGTTTTTTACATATTTCAAAATTATAATTCCTTTCCAATTCGCCATTGGCGAATTACTTAAATTTAAACGACAGGGTAAAATCATCGTTCATAACCAGAGCCGCGTCGAATTTGCCTTTTCCGTCTTTTTTCTTGAATCCCTTGAGCTTTGCGGTATGTCCGAGATCAAGCAACGATAATATGGCGCCTTCAGGAAGGCTTTTTCCCGATATGGTTTTCCAGATTTTAAAACCGCAGCTTTTTCTCTTTTCACAGCCGTACATTTTGGAATATTCGACTACGTTCCCGCCGCATTTAGGACACTTTCCAAAAACCTTTCGGCTAATGCGGATGTCGGCATTTGAATATTTCTGAATAAGCCCGCATACAAACCCTGCTATCCCGTTCATAAACTCTCCGGAGGTCATATTTCCTTTTTCAATTGCCTGAAGCTTTTCCTCCCATTGAGCAGTAAGCTTAGGAGATTTTATTTCTTCAGGTACTGTGTTTACAAGACTGATTCCTTTTGCGGAGGGTACAAGACTTTTACCGGTACGCTGAACATATCCTCTCTTTATTATGGTTTCAATAATTCCCGCACGGGTAGCAGGCGAGCCTATGCCTTTCTTTTCAGCGGCTTTGTCTCCATAATCATCATTTCCCGCACGTTCCATTGCGGCCAACAAGGTACTTTCCGTATACCTTTTAGGCGGCGAAGTCCAATGCTCGTTTATTCTGCTTTTAACGTTTTCAAATACGAGCTCTTCTGTAATATCCGGAAAAATCCTTTCCTGTACGGTAATTTCTTTTCCTGTTATTTTAGGAAGTACCCTTGTCTGATATCCCTTCCAGCCCATTTCTGTTATTTTCTTACCCTGAGCAGTAAAGCGGATATCAGCACAGCTTACAGTAACGGTTGCCGCTTCAAATATATGCGCCGGAGAAACGGCGTATATAAGCTGGGCGCAGATAAGCTTTAAGAGCTTCATTTCTGCTTCCGGTACAATATCTGTTTTATCCTTATCAAACGCTGACATAGTAGGCAGCAATGCATGATGATCCGACACTTTTTTGTCATTTATCACATTATCAATATCCGGTTTGAAATCGCTTTCAAAACAGATATTCATAATATCCGCCGCGCCTTCCGTAAGCTTAAAAAGCTTGTCCTTCATACTTGCGTTGACATACCTGCTTTCTGTTCTGGGATATGTAATAATGGATTTTTCATACAGGCTCTGAGCATAATTTAATGTTTGCTGCGCCGTATATCCAAGCGAAATATTAGCGGTTTTCTGCAAAGCTGTCAGATCGAACAGCTCAGGAGGTTTTACCTTTTTATTTTCTGTGACGATTGATTTTATAAATGCCGTATTTTCATCCGTATTATTCTGAATTCTCTGTGCTGATGAAAGCTCCGTTATTTTTTCAGAGCAGACGGAAAATGCTCCGCAGTTAAGCTCAACCGTATAATATTTCTGTTTCTGAAAATTATTGATTTCATTTTCACGGTTTACGATCATGGCAAGCGTAGGAGTCTGAACACGCCCGACAGACAAAAACGCTCCGGAAGCAGCTGAAAAAAGACGGGTAGCGTTCATTCCGACAAGCCAGTCCGCTTTGGCTCTTGCAAAGCCTGAACTGTAAAGATTATCATATTCTCTGTCGTCTTTCAGATTATCAAATCCCTGACGTATGTCGGATTCCTCCACAGAGGATATCCATAATCTTTTTACAGGCTTGTTACAGCCGGCAAGCTTGTATACATAGCGAAATATGCATTCTCCCTCTCTTCCGGCGTCGGTGGCGCATATAATTTCATAAACGGTTTCATTTTGCATAAGCGATTTAAGAATGCCGTACTGCTCCTTTGTTTCCTCAATTACTTTGAATTTCCACTTTTGAGGTAGTATCGGCAAAGTATCCAATTGCCACGGTTTTACAGTATATTTAACGTCGTAGGCTTCCGGTTCGGCAAGAGCGATAAGATGTCCGACGCACCATGAAACGATATATCCGTTGCCCTCAAGGCAGCCTTTTTTCTTATTTGAAGCTCCGAGTACGTTTGCAATACTTCTTGCAACCGACGGTTTTTCGGCTATTACAAGCTGCATTTATTTCAGTCCTTTCAAACCTTAAAATCAGTATTAATACATAATTCCTTATTTATTTGTATAGCTTCCATAATAA
>ERZ773173.1321-NODE-1321-length-23233-cov-4.090948_pt1 | contig 23233 bp, 17 predicted proteins | sample MGYA00580535_ERZ773173 | MGnify/ENA primary metagenome ERZ773173 (study PRJEB29015, sample SAMEA2737856) | human gut metagenome | biome: human gut; feature: human-associated habitat; material: faeces | place: China | collected 2012 ...
ATATTTGCTAAAACTCTTTACAAATCCTGAAAAGTGATTTATAATCACAGCATAAGCAACAGCGAAGTTGCGGGCCAAGGCCTGAGTTCGCCGTTGCTTTTTTTTATTCTGTTTAGTTTCAGTGAGGGGGAGAAAATTATGAGCAATGTACCGAAAATGTTTGGCAGCCTGGTATTTAATGAAACGGTTATGAAAGACCGTTTGCCAACGGCTACCTACAAGACTTTCAAAAACGCTGTCTTAAAAGGCGAAGCGCTGGATCTGCCGATTGCCAACATCATCGCCAATGCGATGAAAGACTGGGCACTGGAACATGGCGCGACCCATTTTACCCATTGGTTCCAGCCGATGACCGGTATTACTGCCGAAAAGCATGAAAGTTTTATCGCTCCGACGGCAGACGGCCGCGTTATTATGGATTTCTCCGGGAAAGAACTGATCCAGGGCGAGCCTGATGCTTCCAGCTTTCCTTCGGGCGGTCTGCGCGCTACTTTTGAAGCCCGCGGCTACACTGCTTGGGACCCTACCTCTTATGCGTTTATCAAGGATGGCTGTTTATGTATCCCGACTGCGTTTTGCTCCTATACCGGCGAAGTATTGGATAAAAAAGCGCCGCTGCTGCGCTCGATGTGCTGTGTCGACCAGGCTGCCAGACGTATACTGGCGCTGTTCGGGCAGGCGACCGAGAAGGTTGTGACTACTGTCGGGCCGGAGCAGGAATATTTCCTCGTCGATAAGGAGATGTGGGAGCAGCGTAAGGATCTGGTATATACGGGGCGCACACTGTTCGGAGCCAAGGTTCCGAAAGGGCAGGAGATGGAAGACCATTATTTTGGCATCATCAAGCCGCGCGTCCTGGCTTTTATGAAGGAGCTGGATGAGGAGCTGTGGAAGCTGGGCGTGCTTGCTAAAACGGAGCATAACGAAGTTGCTCCGGCCCAGCATGAGCTGGCACCTATTTTTACTACTACTAACGTAGCTTCTGATCATAATCAGCTGACAATGGAATTTATGAAGCGCGTTGCCCTGCGTCACGGACTGGTATGCCTGCTGCACGAGAAACCCTTTGCTGGCGTTAATGGCAGCGGTAAGCATAATAACTGGTCTATTGCGACTACTGAAGGCGATAATTTACTGAATCCCGGTAAAGAACCACATAAAAATACCCGTTTCTTACTGTTTCTCGCAGCTATCATCAAAGCTGTTGATGAATATCAGGATCTGCTGCGCGTAAGTGTAGCCAGCGCCGGTAACGATCATCGTCTCGGCGCGAACGAAGCGCCTCCTGCGATAGTATCTGTTTTCCTGGGGACGGAGCTGACCAATATTCTGGAAGCTATCGAAAAAGGGAAGCAGTATAATCCTGACGCGGCGGCGTTATTGAAATTGAGCGGCGATGTTATCCCGGCACTGACCAAGGATAATACGGACAGAAACCGTACGTCTCCGTTCGCTTTCACCGGCAACAAGTTCGAGTTCAGAATGCTGGGCAGCGAGTTTTCTATCGCCGGCCCTAATATCGTTCTCAATACTATCGTTGCCGAAGCTTTGAATCAATTCGCAGACAAATTAGAAAAAGCAGCCGATAAAGATGCTGCCATGAAGAAATTGATCAAAGAAACCATCGTCAAGCATAAACGTATCGTGTTCAACGGTGACGGTTATACGGACGCATGGGTAGAAGAGGCCAAATCGAGGGGGCTTCTTAATCTTAAATCCACACCGGAAGCGCTGCCTTATATGGAAGCGGAAAAAAATATCGAATTGTTTGTTAAACACGGTATTTTTACAGCGGCCGAGGTGCGTTCCCGGGTGGAGATCATGCTGGAAAAATATGCCAAAACGATCAATATCGAAGCCTTGACGATGCTGGATATGCTGTATAAGGATATCCTGCCGGCGGCAGCGGCTTATACTAATGACCTGCTGGGCAATGCTGCGGCCAAAAAGGACTTGGGGATCAAAAACTGCTTTGAAGCTGATCTGGCGGCGAAGATTTCCGAGTTGACCGCTAAAATGTATAACAGCGGTGAAAAGCTGGCCAAAGCCCTGAAAGGTGCTGAAAAATGCGTCGATATGAAAGCTGAGGCCAACTATTATCATGACACGGTTTTAAAAGAAATGGAGCTCCTGCGCAGCTATGCTGATGCTGCCGAAGAGCTGATCGGTGAAGACTATCTGCCGTATCCGACCTACGGCAAGCTGCTTTACGGCGTCAACAATTAAAGGACGCCCAGGGGAAGCTGACAACGCGAAGAAGCGTATCCGCTGAGGATACGCTTCTTTTTTATAAATAGAGCTAAAATGATTGGATGTGGGGGGACTATGATGATGGAAAAATACGCAGCAGCGGATACGATGTGGGTACTGATCGGCGCGTTTATGGTATTTTTTATGCAGCCGGGTTTTGCCATGGTCGAGACCGGTTTTACCAGAGCTAAAAATGCCGGCAATATCGTGATGAAAAATTTTATGGATCTGTGTCTGGGCAGTATCGTTTTTTGGATCATTGGCTTTGGCCTGATGTTTGGCACGGATATCGGCGGTTTGATCGGTGCGCCTGATTTTTTTGTGCAAAACGATTATGGGGCGTCTTATCCGTCCTGGGCCTTTTTTATCTTTCAAACTGTTTTCTGTGCTACGGCGGCGACTATTGTATCAGGTGCTATGGCCGAACGGACGAAGTTTTCTGTTTACTGTATCTACAGTATTTTGATCAGCGCGGTTATTTATCCGGTCTCGGGGCATTGGATCTGGGGCGGCGGCTGGCTCGGCGCCATGGGTTTTCATGATTTTGCCGGTTCTACGGCGGTCCATATGGTCGGTGGTGTAGCCGCGCTTGTCGGTGCCAAGATACTTGGTCCGCGTATTGGAAAATATAATGCTGACGGCAGTGTTAATGCCATACCGGGACACAGCCTGACGCTGGGCGCTTTGGGCGTATTCATTCTCTGGTTCGGCTGGTTTGGCTTTAACGGCGGCTCTACAGTTTGCGCGACCGGTGACGATGTCCTGACATCAATGGGCAGGATCTTTGTTACTACTAATATGGCCGCTGCCTCTGCCGCGACGGCAACGATGTTCCTGACCTGGCTGCGTTACGGCAAGCCTGATGTATCGATGACCTTGAACGGCGCGCTGGCAGGATTGGTCGCTATTACTGCTGGCTGTGACGCAGTCAGTGTTCCGGGAGCTTTTGTGATCGGTATCATTGCCGGGCTTGTGATCGTTTTTGCAGTAGAATTTTTTGACCAGATTGCCAGAATCGACGATCCTGTCGGCGCAATTTCGGTACATGGAGTCTGTGGTGCGCTGGGCACGCTGCTGGTTGGTGTTTTTGCAGTAGACGGCGGTCTGCTGTACGGCGGCGGCAGTGAGCTGCTGATCATTCAGGCGACGGGAGTTGCAGCGGTAGCGGCTTATATCGGTATCGTGATGACGCTGATTTTTCAAATCCTCGATAAAACTATCGGGCTGCGGGTCAGCACGCGTGAGGAAATCGCCGGGCTGGATATGGAAGAGCATGGTCTGGCCAGCTCTTATGCCGATTTTATGCCGGCAGCAGAAGATTTCCATGGTGCTGTGACTGCTCAGGAAGCAGCAGAGGCTGGTGCTTCCTTTACTCACGTTACTGCCGCTCTGCCGGCAGCAGGCAGACCGAAAATGACGAAGATCGTGATCATTACTTCGCAGCTGCGTTTTGAGATCTTGAAGGAAGCTTTGGATAAACTTGGTATTACCGGTATGACGGTAACGAAGGTTTTGGGTTACGGGCTGCAGAAAGGCAATACCGAATATTACCGCGGTGCGGAAGTAAGCGTGCATCTGCTGCCCAAGGTCAAAGTAGAACTTGTTGTTTCGGCTATTCCTGTGGCTGCGGTGGTGGCAGCTGCGAAAAAAGTGCTTTATACCGGCAAGTATGGCGACGGTAAAATTTTTATCTATGATGTAGAGAACGTCGTTAAGATACGTACTGGCGAGGAAGGCTATGAAGCCCTGCAGGAGGAGCCGATCGAGGCATAATAAATAAATCTGACTTGCGGTACTGTCCTGATATGGCGGCAGTACCGCTTTTTAGTAATCATATTTTAGAAAATAATGCAACTAATAATTATTATTAAGATTTTTGACTGTCGCTGCTTTCTGTGATATAGTGATAATAACAACAAGCGATGCTGTCATTCATTGGCAGCGCGCTGTTGATCTTGAAAAGACAGGAGTTGAAAGTTATGTTGTATACCGCAGAAGACGCGATCCAGATTTATCATGCTAAATCATCGACTTTGGAATTTTTTGCGGCAAAAGTGCCGAAAGCTGACTGGCAGGGTATCCGCAAAGAAGATATTGAGCCGGCTCAGGAATATTACAGTGACGATATTATTGTAGATTTTGATTTGCTGGACCGGGACGCTTATGAAGAAAAGGTCTGCGGCGGTGCTCATAGCGATCTGCCCGATGCGGCGTTTCCTGTTCTGGTGATCGTCAAGTCTTTGGATTAAAAATTTTTTATACTCAAAAATGACCTTTGCAGGTACTGCGCTTACAAAGGTCGTTTTTTTATTTACTTCTACTGTTTCAGGGGGGTTAAGGGCTTTAAAATGTGCCATTCAGACCTGTAAAAAGGGCGGAAAAAGTATTTTTGTAAGCAAACTGTAATTTTTTTCTAGTTGATATTTAAATATTGAAAACTTCACACAGATGAAAAAGTGTATATAATAAAAATCGTAAACAAAACCTGCTCAGCAGGAAAGGAAAGAGGTCAATGAAAATGAAAAAATCTGTAATCGTAGTGGTCTGCTTATTATTGGTAGGCATTTTTGGCTGGTCTATCGCTAAAGCCAACAGTGCCGATATCAAAGTCCATCTTGGTGCAGGAACCATCGTTATGGATCAACAAGAGCTGGTATTAACTCCTGATGAAGCCATCATGGTTCAAGAAGATACAGTATACCTGCCCCTGCGTCCGCTGATGGAAAAAATGGACTACCAGGTATTCTGGGATGCCGGTATGCAAAATGTTTCGATGGAAAAAGGTGATCAGACCTATTTTATGACTATTGGCAGCAACCAATATGTACGCAATGGCCAAACCATTACTTTGGACAACGCTCCGATTTTAGTAAATGGCAAGACTATGGTGCCGGTTACATTCTTTACCAACGTTATGAACAAAACTGTTGAAGTTTCCAACAGCCATGTTTAAGCCTTAACGGCAATTACATCTCATATATAGCTTCCTACAGGCAAAACACCGCTTTTACAGAAAGCGGTGTTTTGCTTTTTTTCGGCGGCAGTAAAAAACAGTGGCCGGGCTTAAAAAATAAAGATAAAAGTATTTATTTGCTAAAAGTAAAAATGCTATAATATAAAAAATAGGTTATAATTAATAGCGGATAACCTAATTGTTTTATTTTGTAGAATTCAGAGAACGTTTGTAAAAAATAGAAAGAGGTAGCTTTATGTGGGGAAAACTGCATCGTGAGCTGATCGTCATAACTATAATCTCAGTTTTGATCCTGGCGGTTTCTTTTGCATTCAATTTCAGTGCCAGTCAAAAGGACATTCTGGAACGCCAGACTTACGATTATTTGCTGGACGCAGCCCATCATACCAAGGTTATTCTGCATACCGAGATCCAGCGGCAGAATGAATTACTGGATATCGTGCTGAGAAACGCTCCTCGATATGAAGGGCAGAAGGATAATTTGGTCAATCTTTTGAGTACAGTTTCCAACACAGGGCATTTTTCGACTGTTGGACTTACTTATCGTGGTCAGAAAACCCTGATGAGCAATGGCGAGGAAATCGATATCCTGGATCAGGATTATTATAAAAGGGCCTTAGAGGGAGAAGAAGTTGTTGAAGGGCCGGTCGTTTTGCCGTCCAGCGGCAGAAAAGTAGTTATTCTGGCTAAGCCACTGTATAAGGATGAAGAGGTCATCGGCGTTGTCCATGAAGCCTATGATCTTGACAATGCGACGAAAACGCTGCTGGCGGTGCTGAATATGCAGCAGGACCGTATTACGATGATCGCAGATGAAAAGGGCGATGTGATTATGGGCATCGGCAATGGCAAGCAGGGAAATTTCTTTAAATTCCTGGAGCAGGAAGCCATTGGCTGCTCGATGACGGAGCAAGACCTGGAAAAAGCTATTGCCAATAAAGAAAGCGGCGCTTTCTATTATACTGATATCTTTGGCGAGACACAGTATGTAGTCTTTGCGCCTGTAGAAGTTAACGACTGGTACACTTTCCAGATCGTTTCGGGAACCAATCTGCTGGCAGATCAGCAGATGCTGAATAAGATCGCTCGGGATACGATGGGAAAATATTTCCTGCTCATTTGTCTGTGCTTTCTCGTTATCATCTATATCTGGCGGCAGATCGAAAAAGACCGTTTAAAACAGATCAACGCGGAGATAGAGGGTCTGCGGCTGACGGCGGGCTTGATGGAAGGCTGCATGTTTGAATTTGATCTGAAAGCATGTAAATTTCTGATCGTTAAAAATACCGGTGAAGGTGCGGCCGGGCATAATACCGAAAAACAGATACTGGAAAAATTGGGCGGCTTTATTACTGATACTATTGCGGAAAAGAATAGCAGCAGTTTAAATAAGTATTTTCATGAGGAAGACAGCAGTGCCGTGCAGAAGGCTCTGACAGAATTGCAAAGGGCCGGCAGGACAGTTTTTCAGGGGCGCCTGCATACTTCTGATGGCGATTATCACTGGTATCGTTTTTATATGGCGGTGGTATTTGATGATAAGCGGCAGATCAAGCGTGTTTTAGGTAATGTTCTGGATATCAACGATACGCAGAATAAATTTGCACGGATGCAGCATAAGGCTGAGCGTGATCCTTTGACGGGTATTTATAACCGGGCTGTTTTTGAAAAATATGTCAATGAGGTTTTAGCTGACAGCTCGAAACGGCAGCATGCCTTTTTCCTGCTGGATATTGATGATTTTAAAAATGTTAACGACAGCAGGGGACATGCCTTCGGTGATACGGTGCTGTGTGAGCTTACTGCCAATCTTGAGCGCAGCTTCCGCAGCTCGGATCTGCTGGGCCGTATCGGCGGCGATGAATTTGCGGTGCTGATGTGTGATATCACCAGTATGGAAAATGCCCTGGTGAAAGCCGGGCAGATCTGCAGTCTGTACACTAAAGGCGCGGCAAAAGAAGGACTGAAGATATCCTGCAGTATCGGGATGGTGTTCTGTGAATCTGACGACGGCGCTGCTTTTGACGACCTGTATCAGAAAGCGGACAGCGCTTTGTATAAAGCCAAGGGAAAAGGAAAAAATGTTTTTGTCGTATTTGATGAAAATATGCTGTGAGAACAGCAGGGAATATTCCTGGAAAAATGTAAAAGCAGCTTCTCATCTTAATAATGGAGAAGCTGCTTTTTGATTTAAAAATAAATTTCTGAAAAACTATTTTGAAAAAAATGGGAATGTGCTATAATAACATAAATTAAAATATTGCGAATTTAAATATTGCAATATTTAAAATTTGTGAAGTCGATTTTCGGCAAGGTAGATTGCAACCCTCTCCGCCTTGTTTGAAGATATTCCCCAAAAATAGACCTGCCTTAGGGCAGGTCTATTTTTTTATTTGATATTTAAATCGGGTATCTTGTAAGGTGTTGCAAGCTTTGCGGCTTCCTGCAGGCCATGCTGTATAATAAAATCACGGATCGTTTCAAGGATATAGGAAAAACAAATTGCCAGATAAGTGCTGAAACCTTCAATATCCCGTGCTTCCAGGTGTAAATAAGCCTGCCATGTATATTTACAAAGAGTATCCGTCGTTCCTGCAAGATTCTGGCGGTGAAAAGCCAGATAATAACCCCAGTGCAGCAGTTTATTGGTTTCCTGCAGTATCGCCCGCAGCGGCTGCAGCTCCGTAAGTTCGATCAGGGAATTGACTATTAAGGCCAGGGGTACTTTACCTGGCTGACCAAATTCTGACTGCCAGGCTTTCTGTGTCTGGGGATCGATCCTGCCGGCTGCAGCCACAGCGACAGGCTTGATAATAACTGACATTAGCTGCAAGGCGCTGAGATAGATCAGCGTATCTTTTTTGTAACGCTCGTTCTGCATACAATTAGCGGTGATGAAGGTAGGCGGCAGCCTGACAATAGTGCCCTTGGTATTGATGGTTTCTGCGAAGCCGATCTCGTTGAGCAGAGCCAGCGATTTGCGGATCGTGGAAATAGAGACTTTGTAGTTTCTGGCCAGTACAGCTTCATAAGGTAAAAGTGTACCGGGCTCATAGATGCCGGCGGCGATCTTATCGATCAGGTCACGGGCGATCTGGGTATAGTAATGGTCGCGTCCTTTTTCAGCGCTCCAGTTATAATCATAAACAGGTTCGGGAATCTCTGCCTGTTGGTATTTTTTGTATACTTTCCGGATATATTTGTTGACTGAAACAGAAAAGCTGAGATACATATCATTGAAACGCTTATTGACAAGCTGGTAATCATTACTCTGTAAAGCAGCCAGCAGCAACCGGAAGGTTTCCGGATCATACTTAAACAGTATATTTTTAGGTGCCGCTAAAGTAACCTTAGAATAAGTTTTCAGACTGTTATACAGATCGTTATAGAGCAGATTGTTGGAGCTGCGCAGCAGTTCGTTCAGCAGAGCTGAAAAAGCGGCATCGAGCGCTGCAGTATCCTGACAGTTATTTTTTTTGAGCAGCTTCTGATAGGAGGGCAGCTTTTTGATATCGCAGTGTGCGGCAGAAAAATGAAAAATGGACGGTAAAATGAGCCGCATGGTTTGATAAACTTCTGTCAGCGACTCCTGACGCCGCAGCAGACCAACAGCATAGCTTTGAGAAGCACTGTTTTTTTCAGCCCGGTAAATGACACGTGCCGGTTTGCGTTCTGTCGTTTGGATCAGGCCTTCTGTTTTTAATCTGGCCAAAACATCTTTGACGGTGCGGATACCGACATTATAAATGGCTGCAAGCTGCGGCATGGAAGGCAGAGTATCGCCAGGTTTCAGATGGCCGCAGGTGATCTGGTCGTGTAAATTTTGATAAAGAAATTCAAATAGCGTATTTTTGCTTAACATCGCCAATATCCCTTCGAAAATATTACAAGTAAATTATAACATAAACATTTATAGTAAAACATATAGTAAATTTAGTTATTTGAAAAAACGATTAGATATAATTTAAAAATACTTTATTTTTATTAAAGAACGAAATAACAAATGTAAACGAATAAAAAATATAATTTTATTAATTAATACAAAACTACTTCTGCTAAAAATATGAAAAAGTTTAATGTGTGATTAAAAACGGCTTGGAGCAACATTTTTATATAAGATATTGTGCTGGTTTTTAATAAATGCTATAATAAAAACAATAAACTATACTTAATTTAATTGGCAAAATAATTAAACATTAAAAATGTTGGTGTACAGTTTGCAATTATGATGAAATTTGAAATAGAAAAACGTGTAGAAATGCAGGATATATTTTTTTAAAGGAAGCTATATGCATACGTACACAGTAAGGAGTGGAAAATGGAAACTTTAGACAGAAAAAAAATAGGGATGAATATCAAAGTAAGAAGGATGCAGAAACTGATCTCTCAGACAGCGATGGCAGAAAAATTAGGGATCTCGCAGACACATATGAGCAACGTCGAAGTTGGCCGCGCTATGCTTAGCCTGGAACTGCTGCTGCAGCTGAAAAATATTTTAGGCTGTACGATCGACGAACTGCTTTGTCTGGAAGATGAAAACAAACCCAGGAAAAAGAGAGTCAGGGTCATTCGTTACCTTGATTAAAGCTAAGCAAAAAGATTTTAAAGAAAGTGGTGGGACGAATATGCAAAGTATCGATTTGAAAAAAATAGGCAATGAAATCAAAGTCAGAAGAGTAAAACAGGGCATTCAGCAAACAGCTTTGGCGGAAATGCTGGATATAACGCAGACCCACCTGAGCAATATTGAAAATGGCAGAGTCCCCGGCAGTTTAAAACTGCTATTGAAGCTGCGCAGTATTTTCGGGTGCAGGCTGGAGGATCTGGTAGATCCGGAGTGTGATGAAGCGCCGGTCAAAGCTAATGATAAAAGAATGCGGCGCATAAAAGTGATCAGATATTATGAAAATGCCTGATAGCAGGCATGAATAAAAAACAGGTCAGCTTTTAGAAGGCTGGCCTGTTTTTTATTACTGTCTGAAGTAGCTGGGCTGTACTGTGAGCAGTAGTGAAAAGTTCACAAGTCAGCGGAAATTTTTGTGGTATATTAATAAATAGAGTAACAGAAAAATCTTGTTTTGAGAGTGAACGCCATGACTTTAAAACAAAGTAATTATAAATCGATAACAGCTTTACTGCTGATACTGGTTATTGCTGTCGGCGCAGTCTGGGCCCCTCTATATGTAGAGGCCAGTCACGGACATGATTGCAGCGGAACATCTTGTCCGGTGTGTCTGACGGTCAGCGTTATCGGCAGCTGTCTTAATTATGTTCTGCCGGCGCTGCTGCCATTGCTGCTGAGTCTGTCAGTTCCGGCTGAAAGTGTTGGAAGCAGGGCTTTGCCTGCCAGTCTGGCAAGGCTGACGCTGATCGGGCTGAAAGTGCGTCTTGATAATTGAGAATTGCCAAAATTTATTTTAAATAAATTTTGGAGGTCGTACCTTGAAAAATAAATTTGTTTATCTCGTTACTATCGTTCTGGCTGTGCTGTATCTTGCGGCGGGGCATTATTTTGCTGTGCAGGGTTTAAGCTTTTTTAAAGAGAAATCGCCTACTGACGTTGTTGAGGCAAGGGTAGTGAAGCTTTTACCGGCAGCAGCCGGGGCTAAATTTGAGCAGATAAGATTTGAAGCCGAATTATTGTCAGGAAGGCAGGAAGGCGTCAAAGTGACGGCTGCGCAGAATAAAGCCGGCAGTTTTGCGGTTGGGCGCGACGTAGCCGTTGGCGATAAGGTGCTGCTGCTGCCGGGACGGAGCAGTCAGGGGGAATGGAGTTATGCCGAGCATCTGCGCAGTAATGTACTGATGTGGCTGTTTGCTGTTTTTGCTTTAAGTATTATCGCTTTTGGACGGATGCAGGGCGTAAATACTTTGATCTCTCTGCTTTTTTGCTGCCTGTCGATCTTTGCAGTTTTTGTACCGGCGATACTGTCAGGCAAGAACGTTTACTGCTGGACGATCCTGACCTGTGCTTTTATTGTCGTGACTAATCTGCTGCTGGTGAATGGCATCAGCAGAAAAACGGTCGCGACTATTTTGGGCTGCATCGGCGGACTTGTCATTGCGGCGCTTATCAGTGCGTCTGCAGACAGTTTTTTGCAGCTTACGGGGCTGGTAGACGAGGATTCCATGTACCTGCTGTTTTTGAATCCTGCTGACCCGGTCGATCTGAAAGCGATCATATTCAGCGCGATCATTATCGGCGCTTTGGGAGCGATCATGGATGTGGCGATGGATATTGCTTCGGCGCTGAACGAGCTGGCGGCTACTACTGCTGAACCTACGAGGAAAATGCTGCTGCAGGCCGGCAATAATATCGGCCGCGATATCCTGGGCATGATGTCCAATACGCTGATCCTGGCATATATCGGCGGTTCACTGACGATAGTTTTGCTGTTCTTTGCTTATAACCATTCGCTGCTGTATCTGCTGAACAAGGAAATGGTGGTCGTAGAGATCCTGCAGGCCGTTATCGGCAGCTTTGGCATCCTGTTTACGATCCCGTTTACTTCTTTTATCTGCAGCAGGCTGTATGTAAAAAAGGCCGGAAGACGTTATAAGTCAGGCTTGGAAAATAAAATATAAATTATACGGCAAAAATCTTGCAGGAATTGATTTGATGTATTATAATAAACCGTGCTGAAAAATTATATAAATTTATTAATTATATAATAAAAAGTATAACTGGTAATACAAAAAATAAACGGGATGCAATTAAAAAATAAGCAGGATGGGAGCAGCTGTTATGAAAAATGAAGATGATGTTATCGGCAAAGAAATAACGGGTGGCGGGAGCAGTTCCAGCGGTCCTTTAAAAAGTCTGCTGGAGGTATGTCCGATCTGCGGCAAGGAATTTTCCTGCAATAAAACCTATCATGTCTATACGGCCCTGGCCGGACGCCGGCGGCAGTATTACTGCAGCTATCACTGCTTTAAACAGCGGCCGAATCCCAAAAATAAATTATAAAACACTAAAACACCGTACATTTTGTACGGTGTTCTTTTATTATGCTGTCGTGCATAGATGACAGGAAGCAGTTTGCAGGATTTGTTGAATTATATTTTTGCAGTGCTTACATATATTCACCCATATGTGGAACCTATAAAGCATGAGCAAGTAAATCAGTATGATTGTCCTGTAGAGGGGTAAAATTATATGATATTACAAAAAAATATTGCTTTTTACAAAAAGCATAACTACAATATTAATTAGATAACGAATAGTTTAGAAAATATTAAATAAAATAATTGTAAAACTTAAATTGATGAGAGAATTTGCAGAAATTTAAAATCATGAGAGAAGTGAAAGCATGAACGCTGACAGTTACGGCCTTAAATTGAACGAACAAAGCAGTGAGCAGACGGTCTATGACTACAATATGCTGATGAGTGCGATGAACGTCAGTGTCAGCAAGCACTTGATGGACGAAAATTTTACCGTAGTCTGGGCTAATGATTATTTTTACTCGCAGACTTTATACACAAAGCAAGAGTATGAAGCGATCTATCATAACAGCTGCCGCAAATATTTTGCGCAGTACCCGGAAGAGTATGAAAAAATGGCGATGGCAGTTGAACAGGCATTGCTGAAAGGGAAAAGTGGTTATGAATGTATCTGCAGGATGCCGCTTAAAGATGGAAGCTGCTCCTGGATCAAAGTCAGCGGTATGTTCAGCGACCAAAAGGTTAACGATATCCCGGTCATTTATGCTACCTTTATTGATGTTACTGAAGCCGTTGAACAAAAGGAACTGCAGCAGCAGCTGGAAAAACGTTCACAGGAGCTGCAGGCGGCACTGCAGGCGGCAGAAGTCGCTAACCGTGAAAAGTCTGATTTTCTTTCCCGGATGTCGCATGATATCAGGACGCCGATGAACGCTATTATGGGGATGACGGATATTGCCTCCGCGCATATCGACACTCCGGAAAAGGTACAGGACTGTCTGCGGAAGATCTCGCTTTCGAGTCAGCATCTTCTGGGCCTGATCAATGATGTGCTGGATATGTCGAAGATAGAAAGCGGAAAAATGACTCTGGCGGAAGAAGTGATCGAGCTGCCGGAGGTGATGGACACTATCGTTTCGATCATGCAGAGCAGTGTCAAGGCCAGGCAGCAGCATTTTGACGTGCGCCTGCGGCATATCAGGCACGAGCAGCTGTGCTGCGATTCGCTGCGTCTGCGGCAGGTACTGATCAATGTGCTTTCCAACGCTTCCAAGTTTACGCCGCCGGGCGGTACCGTCAGTTTCGATATCGAAGAAACGGCGTCAGAAAATGCGGCCAAAGCCTGGTTCAAATTTACAGTCAGGGATACCGGAATCGGAATCAAGCCGGAGTTTTTGAGGGATATTTTTAAACCCTTCACCCGCGAAAAAGACAGCCGGATCGATAAAACTGAAGGCAGTGGTCTTGGGATGGCGATCTCGAAGAAAATCGTCGATTTGATGGGCGGGACGATCGAGGTCAGCAGCGAGGTTGGTAATGGTACTGAATTTACGATCAGGCTGTCGCTGCCGATCAGTGAACTGGAATTGGGCAATTTTAAGTTTCCCGATTTGAAGATCATCGTAGTCGACGATGATGTGATCGTCTGTGAGCATACGACGGAGCTTTTACGGCAGATTGGCATTCGTTCGGACTGGGAAACGTGTGGACAGCGGGCGGTGCAGAAGGTCCTGGCGGCGCATCAGGCGGGTGAGCCTTACGACGCGGTGATATTGGACTGCAGGATGCCGGATCAGGACGGAGTGGAAACGGCGGCGATCATTCGCCGCGCTATCAGCGAACCGCTGCCGATCATTTTGATTTCAGCATATGATTCGGCCGATGTTGAAACGAAGGCGCGTCAGGCGGGTGTCAACGGTTTTATGACGAAGCCTGTTTTTATGTCGACTTTGTGCCGGGCGTTACAGAGATATGTTTTAGGTCAAGCAGCTGCCGATGAACAAAAGAGTAAAACTGATTTCAGCGGTAAACGCTTTTTATTAGTGGAAGATAACGCCTTGAACCGTGAGATAGCGATGGAAATGCTGGAATCTGTCGGTGCTGTGGTAGAAAGTGCCTGTGACGGCGCAGAAGGCGCGGCAAAATTTGCGGCGGAGCCGGCAGGATATTATGATCTGCTGCTGATGGATGTGCAGATGCCTGTGATGAACGGCTATGAAGCCACGCAGAAGATCCGCGCTTCTGCTAAGTCCGATGCCAGAACCGTGCCGATCGTGGCGATGACGGCCGATGCTTTTGCCGAAGATATCATCGAAGCGAAAAAGGCAGGTATGAACAGCCATTTAGCCAAGCCTTTAAATTTAGCGACGCTGGTGCGTGAAATAAATAAACAGCTGCAGAAGCATTGAAAAAGAGAATAAAAGTTCTGGGACACCGTATGTGTGATTGCATACGGTGTTTTTTTATTTATTTTTAGAAGCAAAGAAAAGAGGTTGTTGTACAAGGCTGGCAAGTAAATAATTCAAATAACAAAACCGTCTGCCGAGGCAGGCGGTTTTTTGCAGTTCGGGTACCAGTTGCAAGACTTTCAGACAGGCGTATTCACTTATAACAAAAATGTCTTGCGGGGGGGGACAAATATGGTATTATATCAAAAAATAAACTATATAGATAGTATTAAGTATCAGGAATGAGAAATTATCAAAACAAGAATTAATTAAAATATTGCGAAAGTAGACAGGATGAGTAAGGTTTTCACCAAGACGTTGCGACCCTCCGTCTTGCTTGAAAATATTTCCCCACAGGTGCCGCTTTGCTAAAAAAGCAGAGCGGCAAACCCAAATGAGCGCTGCGGTTTAAAGCTGCAGCTTTGATGAAAGTTTTTAGACAGGGAGCACAGATGCTTCCTTTGTTTAAAATATTATTTCCAAACAACCCTTTATGTATAATCGGGGTCTTGCAATCAGCGTGAAAAATTTACAGAAAGGAGCGGGAAAGGCAAAAGCCAGGGCAATCATTTTCATTAGAAGTCAGGCTGTAACACGCCTGCTGCCCCTGTGCGATAAAAGATAAAAATTTGAAGTAAAAATTGATGATGAAGGAGTGAGACAGTTGTCTAAATCCAAAAGATACCAGTTAGAGAAAAAAATCATAGTTTTTTTGAGCAGCAGTTTGTTTGCGATTTCGGGGTTTTGTGCAGGCGACGTTTATGCCGCGGCTGTTTTTGCGGATGGAACCGGGACCAATTCGACTGTTGCCGGCGTAAATAATAACGCCAGCGGTGAGAATACCAATGCTGTAGGTTATAACAATCATGCTATTTCTGATAACAGCAATGCGATCGGCGCGAATAACCAGGCTTTGGCCGAGGATTCCAATGCCATCGGCAGTAAAAACAACACTTATGCCAATGAATCGAACGCGATCGGCAGCGGCAATATCACTAATGGCGTCGGGTCTAATGCTATTGGTAAGGATAATGTGGCCAATGGCTTGGACAGTAACGCTTTTGGTACTGCCAATAAGGCGAATTCGGATAATTCCAATGCTTTCGGTACCGGCAATCTGGCGGATGGTATCGGTACGAGCGCCTTTGGTTATTTGAATAATGTCAGCGGCAATGAATCAGTGGCGTTTGGTTTTACCAATACCATTTCGGCGGCAGAGGCCGTAGCAATGGGTCGCAATAATCAGGTGATCGCTACCGGCGGCAGTGCGATCGGTAATAATAATCAGGCAATGGCGATGTATTCTACTGCGATCGGCAATGATAACTATGCGATCGGAGAGAATTCCAGCGCGATCGGGCTCGGCAACAATATTACAGCTAACGATGCTACGGCGCTGGGCAACAAGAATACGGCTTCGGGGATCTCGGCAGGCGCTGTCGGTATCAGCAATACTGCCAGCGGCCATAATGCCCAGGCTTTCGGTTATTTAAACGAAGCTACGGGTCAGGATTCTCAGGCCTTCGGCGCTCAGAACAAAGCGACGGAGCGTTATGCCAGCGCTTTTGGGCATGAAAATGAGGCTAAGGCCTATGCGGGCAGTGCGCTGGGTGTGAAAAACGTGGCGACAGGCAATTTTGCTTCAGCGGTTGGTTATGACAATACGGCATCCAACTATCTGGCTAACGCCATCGGCACCTCGAATGTGGCCTCCGGAGCCTATGCTAATGCTTACGGTGTACATAACGAAGCCAATGCCAGTTATGCCAGTGCTTTTGGCTATGGCAATATCGTCAGCGGCGAGCATGGCATCGCATCTGGCTACAATAATAACATCAGCGGCAATTTCGCCAGCGCTTTCGGTACAGATAATACAGTCAGCAATATTCGCAGTGCGGCCGTAGGTTCGAATAATACCGTCAGCGGTGAGGTCAGTAATGCTTTTGGCTATAATAATACCGCCAGCGGCAATTATACTAACGCTATCGGTTATAACAACCAGGCGCAGGCTTTTGCCGCTTCGGCGATCGGCTATCAGAACAAGGCTACGGCCAGCGCGGTTTCGGCCAGCGCCGTGGGTCGTTCCAACGAAGTGAGCAACGAATATGCCAATGCTTTCGGTGCTTTGAACAAGGCGTCGGGTTCTTCCTCCAGCGCTTTCGGCGTCAATAATAACGCTTCGGGTTCCTTTGCCAGTGCTCTGGGTTATCAGAACACAACGGCCGGCTATCTCGGCAGTGCTGTGGGCGCCAGCAATAACGCGTCTGCTAATTATGCCAGTGCTTTTGGTTATGGCAATGCGGCCTCGGGCTATGTCGGCAACGCTATCGGCAGTATGAATACGGCTTCCGGCAGTTATGCCAGCGCCGTAGGCTATCAGAATACTGCCAGCGGCGTCAAATCCAACGCTATCGGCAATGAAAATACAGCATCAGAAGAATACACTAACGCTGTCGGCGCCGGCAACAGAGTCAGCGGCTACGCCTCCAGTGCCTTCGGCAACAATAACGAGGTGACTGCTGAATTCGCCAGCGCTTTTGGCCACAGCAATAATATCAGCGGCTACGTTTCCAATGCCCTGGGTTATGATAACGCTGTCAGCGGCGATTATTCAACAGCGGTAGGCCTTTTTAATAATGTAGGCGGCAATTCGTCCCATGCTTTTGGCTATGGCAATAATATTGCTGCTAATTCCAGTTCAGCTGTCGGCAACGGCAATACGATCAGCACCGGAGCTGATGATTCCTTCGCGCTTGGTAACGATACCAGTATCTCGCTGGCTAACAGCGTCGCTTTGGGCAGTAATTCTGCAGCGACGGCGATCAACAGCGTTACGGGCAACAGCAGCTATACTAAATGGGCCGGTGTCAGCGATGTCGTGGGTGTTGTCAGCGTAGGCAGTTCCGGGGCGACCCGTCAGATCCAAAATGTAGCGGCCGGGCAGGTCAGCGCCACTTCTACCGATGCCGTTAACGGCAGCCAGCTGTATGAAGTAGCGCAGAAAGCAGCGCAGCAGGCTACTGTTTCGGCAGGCGACAGCAACGTCGTCGTTACGCCTACCACGAACAGCAGCGGCGGCACTGATTATGAAGTGAAGCTGGCTGACGAACTGCAGATCGGTACTGGCGTCAATGTCGACGGCACCGGCGATGGCAAGATAGATGTCGGTAACGGCAATGTGGTCATCGACGGCAGCGACGGTTCGATAACTGCCGGCGGCGTGACGATCAATAAAGATGATGCAGGCACGGTCAACGGCCTGACCAATACTACATGGGACCCGGATAATATCACCAGCGGGCAGGCGGCAACGGAAGACCAGCTGAAAGCGATCTACGATACGGCGGCGGAAGCAGTCGAACTGGCCGCGCAGCAAAGCTCGGTATCGACAGGCGACAGTAACTTTATCGTCACAAAAACCACTAATGACAGCGGCGGCATCGATCACGAGCTGAAGCTGAATGAAGTAGTCGAGATCGGCAGCGGCGCCAATAAAGTCACTATCGACGGTAATAACGGTACGATCAGTACCGGTAATATCAATATGAACGGCACCAACGGCATGATAACTGCCGATAAGATCACTATCGACGGCGGTGCAGGCACGATCGGCGGTCTGACCAATACTGCCTGGGACGCAGAGAATATCACCAGCGGCCAGGCGGCGACCGAAGACCAGCTGAAAACTGTTTCTGACAGCGCTATCAAATACGATGTGGACAGCGGCGGCACTATCAATAAAAACAAAATCACGCTGGAAGGCAGCAATGGCACCACGATCGGCAATGTAGCGGCGGGCGAAGTCAGCGCCACCTCGATGGACGCCATCAACGGCAGTCAGCTGTATGCAGTACAGCAGGATATAGGCAATATCCACAGAGATATCAATAAGCTGGGTGACGAGATCGATACGGTCGGCGCGCTGTCAGCAGCGATGGCAGGGCTGCATCCGCGCTTCCAGGACGGTAACAAGGGCGAGCTGGCCATGGCTTACGGCGGTTACGGCGGTAAAAGCGCATTAGCAGTCGGCGGCTTCTACGCCCCTAATGAAAAAGTAATGTTCTCACTGGGACTGGGTGTTTCTGAAGGCGGCAGCAAAATGGGCAACTTCGGCGTCAACTTTGCGCTGGATCGCTCTAGAGACCGTAAGGCAGAAGCACGAGATATAGTTTATACCCGTAAAGAGGTAGACAGCTCTTTGGCAGCGCAGGATGAAAAAATCAAACTGCTGCTGGCTAAGCTGGAAGAACAAAGCCGGGAAATAGAAGAACTGAAAGCAAAAGTAAACTAACAGCAAAACCCCTGTCTGCTAAGCAGACAGGGGTTTTATTCTGAGGATAGGAGCAGCACAGCACGGCTGATGATCTGCATAAAAGCAGTCAACAAAAAACAATGAAACAGCTTTAAAATTTCAAAAAAATTTACTGGAAATCATCTTTTGAACAGAGTGGAGCTGTTTATATGTTTTAGGTTCAAAAGGCAGCCGCAGCAGGCCTTGACAGGTAATGCGGCTTTTAATCTGGTTTTAATCTTGGCGTTATAAAATAAAGACAAAGCAAAGGCCGGCGACGTAACGGCCGTTAAGGAGGTAAAGGATATGAAAAGAAAATCTATAGCTATGCTGGCAGCAGCTCTCTGCACCTTGGCGATCACAGTTACAGCTTTAGCTGCCGAACTCATCAATGCGGAACAGGCGCGCAGTATTGCTGCTCAATGGGTACCGGCAGGCAGCACACATCTGGTGACTAAGGACGGAAGCTTTGAATTCGTGCCTCATTATGACGTTAAATTCTATGATAATAAAACCAATACCGCCTATGAAATAGAAGTTTTAAGAAACGGCGGCAAGGTAAGAGAGTTTAAAATGGAAGCGCAGACCGCTTTAGGCAGCCATAAAATCGTCCTTTCAGTAAATGATGTGCAAAATCTGGTCCGTAAGGAATTTCCGAATGCTGTTTTTACTAAAGTAGAATTAGACCGCGGTGACGGGCTTTATGAATATGAAGCAGATTTTTACACGCCGGAGGTACGGGGCGAAATGAAATTCAACCCTGAAACAGGCACTGTTATTGAAAAAGAAATAAAATATACTGTGTTTTAAGCAAGAAGCGGACAGTAAAATAAGACCGGATTTTCCGGTCTTATTTTTATTTGACAGCTGCGGTTCGGGTACGGCGGCCAGAGTGTGCTGAAAGTTGTTATATTTGTAATAAGAATACTGTTTGCTATTGAGTTGGCATTTAAAAAAAGTAAAATGTATAAAAATTTTTTCTGATTTCGTAAGTTAGGAAATAAAAGCAAATAATCGAAAATAATATAAATAAGAAATAAACATAAAAAATAGAAATGCTGGCAGATGAAGAAATAAAATGAATTAATATTATAAAATATGATATTAATATACACAAAATAGCCAGTTTATCCCTTGTAATTGCTTAAATATGCAAAAAGAGAGCAGGATTTTTTTGCTGGATGTTGAATAAATACGGTGAAATTTAGCATGTTTTAGAAAGATGCTAAATAAATCTCAAGGGGGTAAAAGAATATGAAAAGGATGAATAAGGTTTTAGTAAAGGCTGTCGTTTTGAGCCTGATAATGGGCGGAGTACATATGGGGGGGACTTTTGTTTAAAAAGCTATGCGGCTGCAGGCAAAGGGTTCATTATCCAGAGTGATTCTAGGATACCGACGAATAAGACTGAGACCATAGGTGGTGTCAAAATAGATGACCCGGAAATATTACATAAAGACTATTATGGTGGCGGTCATAAAGACGACATTGAGTGCCGTGAGAGTGCCGGTGACTTGACAGTAGGGCAGATTGCGGAAATAAAAGATAAATTGGTAGAAAATGATAAAAAATTGGCTGATGCAGTTAAGGATGTCAATGATAAAATCGAGAACGGAGAATTGAAAGGCGAAAAGGGTGACAAAGGAGAGCAGGGCGAAAAGGGCGATAAAGGTGATAAAGGCGATAGAGGAGAGCAGGGCGCTGCTGGTAAGGACGGCGTAGACGGTAAGGATGGCAAAAGCGCTTATGAAAGTGCTGTTGTCGGTGGTTATAAAGGTTCGAAAGAGCAGTTTTACGAAGACCTGGCAACTGACGAAAATACCTATGTCGATAATGAAACCACAATATCATATAATGAAAATGATGATGGAACAGTAACGATCACAGCAGAAAAGAAAGAACATAATTTTGACGGTGAGAACATCATTACCAATGATAAGGAAAAGGTAGATATTAAGGTTGCCGGGACTGATTATGTGGATAATAAAGTAAAAGAAGAAGCTGAACTGCGTAAAGAAGCAGATGTGGCTGACGCTGTTTATGATGCTGAAACAGGTAAGCTGCATTTGAAAAACGAAGCTGGTAAAGATATCACGGTTGCCGAAGGAATTGCCAGCAAAGAGGCTGTAGAAAAAAATACCAGCGACATCGCGACCAACAAAGAAAATATTGAAAAAAATACGCAGGCAATCACTACCGAACGGACAGAACGCATCCAGGAAGTACAGCGTTTAGACGGGCGGATCGACGGCTTAAGCAACCGCATCGACGAGCTGGATGGACGCATTGATAAAGTCGGAGCTTTGGCAGTCGCTATGGCCGGCCTGCATCCGCTGGAATATGACCCGGATGCCCCGACTCAATTCTCGATGGCGGCAGGTACTTACAGCGGTGAAAGCGCTATTGCGGCAGGTCTGTTCCACAACCCTAATAAAGACGTACTTTTGAGCGTGGGTTTTTCGATCAGCGGCAGTGAGAAGGCAGCTAATGTCGGCGCTACCTTCCGCTTTGGCAGAAGCTCGGAATCAAAAGCCCGTAAAGTGATAGAAGACAAACAACGCGAGCAGGAGCTGGCTGCCCAGGCCGCAGCCGCCAGACAGAAAACCGTTTCCTATCGTGTAGAACAGATTTTGGCTGAAGATACAGCGAAAGCTGAATAGCAGATGGGCAGAAAAGCATTTGATAACAGCATCGATTATAAAGAGATCGGCACCAGGATCAGGATCATGCGGCTGAAGCTGGCGGTTTCACAGACTGAATGCGCCTCTAAACTGGGTATTTCGCAGACACACCTGAGTAATATCGAGCATGGCCGCAGCGGGATCACTTTGCAGATGCTGTGCCGGGTCTGTGATATCCTGCAGGTAAGCTTGGATTATCTGGTCAGAGGCGCAGAAAAAACCGACGAAAAAAAGCACAGCGAGATCACGATTGACGAAGTTGTGCGGGTCATAAAAATGCTGAAGGGCATAGAAGAAAAATAAGTCCGGCAGACAGCAAGTTTATCATAAAAAAAGAGCAAACCATTTTGGTTTGCTCTTTTTTTGTCTGAGTATTTAAATTATTATTTTGCGGAAGGCGGCATTTTCCACCATTGTAAATCAGGTTAATGTTATTCTAAAATCAGATTAAAATATAAGGAGGTATTGGTTATGTGTATTATTTGTACTGATCCAAATTGTGACCATGGTGAAAGGTGTGGTCGTGTAAAAATTTATAAGGAGGGAGGTTCTGCCAGCGATTTATTGGATAGCAGAGGAGAATGGGAACATGTTATTCCAGGCGCTGTTATCCGTGGCTCAGTATTTTTGCATAGCCACGGAGTTACTTATCGCGATTCTATGACTTATGCGCTTGATTATGCTATCCACAGAGATGCTGTGGATGGTAGCGGAGGAGGGATCACCTCTACTGGCAGAAGTGAAATTGCTCAGGGATGGGTAAATGATCTGATTAGACTATTTGATTCTGGGCAATCTGATGAAGCGATAGGCAAGGTTTTTTGTGATGAAGTGTATGCTATTGAGGCTCACAGGAAATTTACGGAAAATGATTTCTCAAGCTTAGTGGCAATTTTAAGAAGTTATATTGATAAAGGGATAGTTTCTCAAAGCAAAGCTGATGAAATTGCCAGTTGGATGCATGGAAGGATATAATAGCGATTTTTGATTACGAATTATTTCCAATTTAATATTGAGAGTATTATTGCGTATGGTAAGAAAACTGTCTGAAAAGGCAGTTTTTTTATATAATCTATAAAAAACTTACAAGTATATATTTTACAGAAAAATACTTAAACCCGTTTAAAGATGAGTTGTTATTTCTATTATTTGAATAAAGGATGTTTTTATTGTTTTGCAGCGTCTGCCTCAACAGCAGGCGTTTTTTGTATTTTTAGTATGATTTACAGGGGCTGTGCTCTGGGAATGATTGCTGAGGTTGGTGAAACGCAAAAAGTAATAGAACCATAAAAAAACGCGCAGACGCTGATAGTTGTAAAGCCGCTGGCGTAATGCGCCGGGCAAGACTCGCAGACGTTTTACACAGGCTCAAAGTAAGTGTCTTGGGGGGGTACAAACGTGTTATAATAATTACAATTATTACTATAACAAATGTTTTTGATATAAAACAAAAAAGCGATGCTTTATTTTCGATATTTTAAACTAAAATACTAATATTCTCGAAAACTGAGGTGAAGTATGTACGATGAAAGCTGCCTGCCGCGTATCGGCAGTAATATCCGCCTGCTGCGCGGTGCCTGTCAGTTCAACCAGCAGCAGTTTGCCGAACGTATCGGCATCAGTCAGACCCATCTGAGCAATATCG
>ERZ773173.1323-NODE-1323-length-23210-cov-4.062319_pt1 | contig 23210 bp, 20 predicted proteins | sample MGYA00580535_ERZ773173 | MGnify/ENA primary metagenome ERZ773173 (study PRJEB29015, sample SAMEA2737856) | human gut metagenome | biome: human gut; feature: human-associated habitat; material: faeces | place: China | collected 2012 ...
ACCGGCTACCTCCACGCAGGATCCGAATAAAAGAGTCATTTTTCTTCTTTTATATAATAATATAAAATTAACATAAAGTAAATATTATTATTAAAATATATTATTAAAAATTAGTTACAAACATACCAAAAGGCAAAAAAATTACCGGCAAAGCATTTTGCATTGCCGGTAAAATTGTAATTATTTAATTTTTTGATGATTTTTTAGCAACCGCCTGTTTAATAAGCGCGTAATCCTTCGCATTGATTATTCCGTCACCCGAAAGTTCAAATAAATAACCGTTTGTAACATCTGCCGCCTTTTTATTAACATTATTTACATTCCACGCCGCTAAAACAATAGTTGGATTGTATGATTTAACATCATTACAAATTGAGCAGGTATATGTAAGTTTTGCGGAATTTGCATCATATCCCGAATACGAATAATTATGCGCACCCGTAGCTTCAACCGTACGATTTCTTGTTGCACCGCAAAATGTGCAAGTATCTTTATAAATTGCAGATGTGGTGCAGTTACCGGCAACAATTGTTTCGGTAGTATAATTACCGTCTACCCATTCAAGATGATATTTTTCATTTTCCGATTTCAAATCTTGGCAACGGGAGCATATAACTTTTCTGTCAACATGGTCAGTATGTCCGTCAATTGCGGTGTCCAAATTTACATAATTGTGGCCGAGTGCATCAAGCACAATATCATATGCTTCACCGCAAGTAGCACAAGTTGCAGTAGCCGCACCGCCTTTGGTACAAGTAGGTTCAATCGTAATTACATAGCTGTCATCAGCCGGAGTATGCCCTGTTGCAGAGTTTTCAACTCTTGTTGTAGCACCGCAAGTCGAACATCTGTAAATAGTATATCCTGCGGCTGTGCAAGTAGGTTTAACCTCGGTTTGCACAACATTATTATGCCCAAGTGCAGGTATGGTTTCGCTCTTGGTGGCATTACAATTTTGACATTTATAATAAATCGTACCGTTAGTGGTACATTTAGGCTCGGTTCGGCTTGTTTGCTGCCATACATGCTCACCGTTTGCAGGAATTGAAACAGTCCTTCTCTGCCCGCAAATTTGGCAAGTATCAATTTGAACACCGTTAATGGTACAGGTAGGCTTGGTTAATACAGATGATTTATACTGCCCCTCAACCCATTCAACATGGGTTGGTGTCGACTGTTTTTCACCGCATACTGTGCATGTTTCAACAAGATAGGTATGGCCGTCTGTCGTTGTATTATCAAGCGTTTCTTTATTATCTGAAAAAGTATGGCCCAAAGCAGGAATAGTCTGTGTAACTTCAGTATTGCATACCGAGCAAACACCCTTTTCTTCACCCGCCTGCGTACAGGTAGGCTGTTTTGTTACAGTTGATTTTTCAATAGTATGCCCCGTACTTGGAACTGCCTTAACTTCAACTTTATTGCAACCTTCGACCTTGCAGGTTTTTGTTTCTATTCCGGCTTTTGTGCAGGTAGCAGTAGTTTTATAATCATAATACCCTTCAACAAAGGCATTATGTGTAATAACTGTTTTTTCATCATTACAAGCAGAGCATTTTTGGTAATCATAAGTATGCCCGTTATTATTTTCTGTATTTACTGTTTCATAACTGTGTCCCTTTGCCGGAAGCTGTGTTTCAGACACTACAAAGCCACAATTATCGCACACTTGGGTGGTAGTGCCGGCAGTTGTGCAGGTGGGTTCAAGTGTAATAACCTCGTGTGTTGATGAATGGTCGCAATTATCAATACTTTGGAAAGTATATCCCTTTGCCTTGGCATAAGTTTGAGCAGTAGAACCTGAATGTCCCTTAACTATAAGGCTCTGCTGTGAACCGTTAAATGGGTCTTTACCACCGCTTGCATCTGCTTGGCCGATACCGTCAAACACACAATTTGCGTTATTAACAGTAACACTTTGCAAAGCGGTACAGTTTGCAAATGAACGAATACTTATTTTTTCGACGGTTTCCGGAATTTCAAGATTTACAAACTTACAGCCATAAAAGCTCCACGGTGAAATTTCCGTAATGGTAGAAGAAAATTTGACTTTGCTGACACCTGAATTCCTAAATGCCATATTACCGGTTACCTTCACACCCGTACCGAAAGTTACGGTTGAAAGAGCTGTGCAATCCTCAAATGCCGAAGTACCGATAGTAGTAACACTGTCAGGTGTTTTGATAGATTTAAGCGAAGTGCATCCTTTAAAAGCGGCATGACCGATAGTTTGCAGCTTTGAAGGTAAAGTTACATTTGTCAATGCCTTGCAGTCAACAAATGTTCCGTATTCAAGAAATTTTGTATCCCCGATTGCAGTTAAAGTTGACGGCAAGCTTACACTTTCGGCAACTTCACATTTGTAAAACATATAGCGTCCCAGCGCAGTAATACCCTCTTCAACAACAATGCTTTTAATCTTATCCCTTGAATCTTTCCAAGGGGCTTGATTTGAGCCTACATTACCGCAATCTTTAGTTGCGCCTTTACCTGAAATAGTAAGCACACCGGTTGAAGTATTTAAACTCCATTTTGCATTAGTACCGCCAAAATTTGCGCCGCAATTACCGTTTGTAGCAGCAAAAGCAGTGCTGACATCAAAGCAGGCAAGCATAGCCACGAGCATTGAAAAGACTATTATTAAAGAAGTTATTTTTTTCATATTCCACACCTGTAAAAACAAATAAATTTTAAATAATAGACAGTTTTAACAAAACTATACAGATAAAATATATCACATTTTTACAATATATTCAAGCAAAAACAAAAACAAAATAAAAAAAGACAGCCAAGCGGTTTCCCGATTGACTGCCGTTTATGTTTATATAATTATGCCATAAAGGAGCGAATAACTGCCTCGCAATCCTTTTTATCCATAATCTTTGGTACAGGATAAAGTGGGTTACCCTCTTTAAGAGCACGCTCAATAAGAATAGGTAAATCTTCTTCCTTGATGAAATCGAACTTTTCAGGAATATTCATATTTCTGTTAAGAGTTCTGATAGCTTCAATAAATGCCTTACCCTTACCTGCGGTATCAAGACCTTTACCGATACCGACAATATCTGCAAGCTTTGCAAGCTGTGGATAAGCAGCGTCAGCATAGTAATCCAAAACATAAGGTAAAATTACTGCATTAGCCAAACCGTGAGGTGTACCGTACAAACCGCCGAGATTATGAGCAATAGCGTGAACATAACCTACATATGCGTGAGTAAAAGCACGACCTGCAAGATATGAGCCTTTAAGCATATTACCTCTTGCTTCAAGGTCCTTACCGTTATTGTATGCTTCTTCGATATTATCAAAGATAAGCTTTGTAGCTTGTTCAGCTTCTTTGATAGTTTCTTTGGTATTACTCTTTCCGATATAAGCTTCAACTGCGTGAGTAAGAGCATCCATACCGGTTGTAGAAGTAATATGAGGTGGCAAGCCTACTGTAAGCTCAGGGTCAAGTACAGCGTACTTAGGTCTAAGACAAGTATCGTTAATAGCATTCTTCTCGTGAGTTTCAGGGTCAGTTACTACTGCGGCAACAGTTGTTTCCGAGCCTGTACCTGCTGTTGTAGGAACAGCGAAGAACGGTGGAAGTGCCTTATGAACTTTAAGCTGACCTCTCATAGCACGAACAGACTGCTTAGGCTTTACAACCCTTGCACCTGCTGCTTTAGCACAGTCCATTGAAGAACCGCCGCCAAATGCTATAATGCCCTGACAGTTGTTTTGATTATACATATCCTTGCACTCTTCGATATTAGGGATAGTAGGGTTAGGCTGAACACCATCATAAACAACATATTCAACCCCAACTTCTTCGAGTTTCTTGAATAAAGGATCAAGAAGATTTAAGCTCATAAGCCCTTTATCGGTCACGACTAAAACCTTGTTAATACCTTTGCTCTTTATGAACTCCGGCAGTTTAAGAACACTGCCTGCACCTTCAAGAAGCTGTGGCTCGGACCAGTCCATAAAACACATTGCAACCTTAAAAACCTTTTGGTAAATTCTATACCAAATCTTTTTAAGTTCCCAAAGCATATTGAAATTCCTCCTTTTCTTTAATATTTCCATTCTATTGTAACTGTTTAAGGAAAGATTTTCAAGTGTTTTATAAAATACTCTTTTAAAAACTTTTTGCATATGATATTATAGTTTTATAAATTCATTGAGAGGTCATATATATGAGTGGCGAAAAAGTTATATTTTGCGGTAATAATCCTGATTTTTTAGATAAAAAATTAACCGTACTCAGCAACAAATCAAACGGCTCAAACGCATTTAGAATTCCGAGTTTATTAAGAAGCGGCAAAACGCTTATTGCCGCAATTGACGCTCAAAGCTGCGGTGCCGACTGGGGATATATAGAAATTGCAATAAGGCGAAGTGAGGACGGCGGTGAAACCTGGAGTGATATTGAAATCATTGCCGCTCCGCCCGCAAGAAAAACAATGTTGAGTGATGAATGCTACGCCTCGGCATTTTATATTGACCCTTGCATGGCAATTGCGCCTAACGGGGATGTAATACTGCTTGCCGATTTTTACCCGGAGTGCAAAGGCTTACATAAAAGAAGCATACTTGATAAAAAGAAAGCACCTTACGCTCTTTACAACAAAGAGTTAAGGCCGACTTTATATGACCGTGACGGAAATTTTTATGTAATAGATAGAAGCCGAAATGTACTTGACCGCAATTTTAATACTACCGGCTTAACTGCAAAATATGAAACCGGCGAACTTTTTAAAGGTGATGAATATCTCGGCAATATCTTTTTAAACGGAAAGTCCCCATCGAATATTAACGAAGCAGGGGTAAAAACCACATTCGGCGCACCGCTGAAAGCACCGAAAAGAAATTATCTCTTTTTATTTAAAAGCAGTGACAACGGCAAAACTTGGAGCGAGCCGAAAGATATTACAGGTCAGGTTTTAATTAAAGCAGACGGAACATTTTTAGGTGTTGCACCGGGCGTAGGAATCACAACGCACAAAGGCAGAATTGTAATGCCGCTTTATGTTGACAGAAAAGAAACCGTATCAATTTACTCGATTGACAACGGCGAAACCTGGCACAGAATGGCAGGTCACCCATATGCCCAAAACATTGATGAATGGCAAATGGTGCAAGCTCCGAGCGGTGCCGTAATAGCACTTGGCAGAGCAAAAAGATACGGAAAAACACCTATGTCTATCTCTTATGACGACGGAAAAACTTGGATAAAAGCAGGCAAAACAAATCTTTATGCACCAAAATGCCAAAAGAGCATAATAAGTATCGGCGATTATGTTTTTTGCTCACATCCAAACAGCAAAAAGCGTGAAAACGGTGTAATAACAGTCGGTAAATTCTATAAATCGCACGGTAAAGTTGCGGGAATAAATTGGTACAGCGAAACGGAAATTAACAAAGGATTTTTTGCTTATTCCTGCCTTACAAGAGTTGATGATGAACACATTGGTATTCTTTACGAATCTGAACCGAGTTCATTTATTTTATTCAAAAAATTTAAAATTAAAGATTTGATATAAATAAAAAATGATTAGGCTTAAACACCTAATCATTTTTCTATTTTGCCTATGTATAGTTCCGACTTATTTGGCATTTTATAAATTCCGTTTATTTGATGTTTTTCAAAAAAAGATTTGAGTTCTTTTACATACGCTTCATAATTTTCATCATCTTTAACAAGTGCGTATGAGCTTGAAAGGCAACGCTCTACAAACTTTTCTTCATCATATTCAAGGGGATTATCAAATTCAAAATATTCGTATTTTCCATTAAAAAATTCTTTGATTTCTTCAATATCTTTTCTTGTTCCGCCGTTAAAGCCGACGAAATTTTTGCAATATTTTTCGGTCAAATCGGATAGTTCTTTTACACTTTGGGCGTCATTATCCCTCGTATTCCAAACAAGTGCAACATAACCGTTGCAATTTAAAATTCTTTTACATTCAGCTTTGAATTTTTTCTTATCAAACCAGTGAAAAGACTGCGCACAGGTAATAAAATCAACGCTATCATCGTCAAGATTTGTATTTTCTGCGCAAGCATTTACGCTCACAAAATTATTGAAAGCGGCAAGATTCACCTCTGCCTTGCTTCGCATTTCAGCATTTATTTCAACACCGTAAACCTTTGCTCCGATTTCTAACAATTGGCGGGCAAATATGCCTGTACCGCAACCAATATCCGCAACTGTACTTTCATTGCCGAGATTATAAGTTTTAAGCTTTTCAATAAGCGTTTTGGCATAGTTTGGCCTTGCTTTTACATAATTTTCCGCTTTGTTATTAAAAAGATTCAAATTATCCATAAGCCCACCTCTTTTTTAGTATATCATAAATATTTATCAAAAGCAAATTAAGTTTATCAAAATATATTTGTAAAAATCCATAATAGATATTGAAAATAATATAAGCAAACATTATAATATAAACGAAAAAATCAGAAAAGAGAGAATCAAATGAATATTTTTGAAGCGATAAAATCACTTGTTAATTATGCAATCAATAACCAAATGATTGAAAAGGAAGATGAAATTTGGGCAACTAACCAAATTTGCGAAGCTTTAAGCATTGACACTTACGAAGAATGCGAAGCAAAAGAAAGTGACCTTGAAAAAATCTTGGCTGTCATATTAGATTATGCTGTTTCAAACGGGCTTTGTGAAGACAGTGTTGTTTACCGTGACCTTTTTGACACAAAGATTATGGGGCTTATTACCCCAAGGCCAAGTAATGTCATCGGCAAATTCAATTCTCTTTATGAAAAATCGCCAAAATGTGCAACTGATTTTTACTACAAATTAAGCCAAGACAGCAATTACATAAGGCGTTACAGAATAAAAAATGATTTAAAATGGATTACTAAAACTGAATATGGCGATATTGACATTACCATAAATCTGTCAAAGCCTGAAAAGGACCCTAAAGCCATTGCCGCTGCGCTTAAAATGAAAAGTGCATCATATCCAAAATGCCTTTTATGCAAGGAAAATGAGGGATATGCCGGCAGAGTGAACCACCCGGCACGCCAAAATCACAGAATTATACCTATGGTGCTTGGCGGTGATGATTTCTATCTTCAGTATTCACCGTATGTATATTATAATGAGCATTGTATTGTATTTAACAGTGAACATACACCGATGAAAATTGACAGAAGCGCATTTGAAAAGTTGCTTGATTTTATCGAGCTTTTTCCACATTATTTTGTCGGCTCAAATGCAGATTTGCCTATTGTAGGCGGTTCAATACTTACACACGAGCATTTTCAGGGCGGCAATTATGAATTTGCAATGGCAAAAGCGCCTATTGAAACGCAAGTTAAATTCAGCGGTTTTGAAGATGTAGAAGCAGGAATTGTAAAATGGCCTATGAGTGTTATCCGTATTTCAAGTAAAAGCAAGGAAAGGCTTGTTGACCTTGCAGATAAAATTCTCACCGCTTGGAGAAGCTATACTGATGAAGATTCTTTCATTTATGCCGAAACGGACGGTGAAAAGCACAACACCATTACCCCTATCGCAAGAATGAGGGACGGCAAATTCGAATTTGATTTAGTTTTAAGAAATAATATTACTACTGATGAATGTCCTTTAGGTTTTTACCATCCGCATCCTGAATATCATCATATTAAAAAGGAAAACATCGGCCTTATTGAAGTTATGGGACTTGCAGTTTTGCCAAGCAGATTAAAAAATGAAATGGCACTTTTAAAAGATGCTATGTTGCAAGGCAAAGACATCAGCAAAATTGATGCAATTGCAAGCCACAAAGACTGGGCAGATATGATTATGAATAAATACGACATCACTGCCGATAACTGCGAGGAGATTTTGCAAAAAGAAATCGGAATAGTATTTACTTCTATTCTTGAGCAGTGCGGCGTATACTCCCGTGATGAAGAAGGCAAAAAAGACTTCATTAAATTTATCGAAAGCGTGAAATAAATGTTTAATCTTCATACTCATACATACCGTTGCCACCACGCAAGCGGAAAAGATGAGGAATATGTAATAAAAGCAATTCAAAACGGATATGATTTAATCGGTTTTTCCGACCACGCACCGTATCTTTTTCCAAACGGTTATGTCAGCAGTTTCAGAATGCTTCCAAATGAAGCCGAAGGATATGCAAAAAGTATAAATTCATTAAAAGAAAAATACAAAGGCAAAATTGACATTAAGCTCGGCTTTGAACTTGAATATTACCCTGCGCTTTTTGAAAAGGAAATTGAGTTTTTAAAAACATTTAATTATGATTATTTAATTTTGGGCCAGCATTATGTTGACAATGAATATGAGGATTATGCGATATATTCAGATTCACCTACTAAGTCGCCTGCCGTGCTTGACAAATATATAAGTCAGGTAATTCTCGGCGCAAAAAGCGGATATTACACCTATGTGGCACATCCTGATTTAATAAACTTTAAAGGTGACAGCGAATTATATATTAAAAAAATGACATATATGATTACAGAGCTTAAAAAAATCGGCATACCGCTTGAATTTAATTTTTTGGGCTTTACAGCCAAAAGAAATTATCCTAATCTTGATTTTTGGAAAATAGTCAGCAAAGTCGGAAATGATGTTGTAATCGGGCTTGACGCACACAGCCCAAGCGTTTACGATGATAAGGAAAATTTGCAAAAAGCAAAACAAATATTGCAGAATTTAAACATCACACCACTTGATAAAATAGAATTATAATAAATTAACCCCAAAACAAGAAAATGATATGCACCCCAAAAGTGTCTAACTTTTGGAGTGCATATCATTTTCGCAATCAAAACGGTGCTTTGTACAATTTTATTTTTTAGTTTTACCTTTCGCAGTCAAAATTTAAAACCATTCTTTGTTATTTTGAACATAGGTTTGATAAAATTCCGCGTCAGATTTTGTTAGGTAAAGTATGCCCTCAATAAGAGCTATTACAGCCATAACGCTTGCACCTACTCCAAATGTAAGGAGTGATACAAGAAGCATAATAACGCCGCTTTTAGTATAGCCCAGATAGAATTTATGAATTCCCAAAGTGCCAAGGAAAATCGCAAGCAAGCCTGCTACAAGTTTATCCTTAGTAGGCTCGGTATTCATCTGCTGAGGATTATAATTCGTATTCTGCTGTTGATATTGATGATTTTGCTGACCGTTATAAAAATATTGACCGCTCTGCTGCTCATTTTGGTTGTAATATTCATTTTGAGTTTGCTGACTGCCTTGTGCATCATTATGCGCACCACAATATGGGCAGAAAGCTACATTATCGTCAATGTTTGCTGAACAATTTTTACAAATCATAAATTTACCTCTTTTCATTGTTATATTGATTACACAGTCAGTGTAACATATATAGATAATAATTGCAAGATGAATAAAATGTAAAAGCAAAAATCGGGTTACCTCATAAAACAAAGCCTTCAATTATATTATTTTCCATACTTTTAATTTCCTTGTATTTTAGTAATGAAGCTGCCAAACCATTTCTATTATATACTGAAAGCAGGTCAAAGACCTGCTTTTTTACATTTATAAAACATCATCAAATTCATCAGCCACATTTATAACATCAAGGCCCTTTTCAATTGCGTAATCAACAGTTACGGCGGTTCCGCTTTCAAAATCAGTTAAAAAGCATACGCAAATACTACTGCAATCTACCATATGGCGATTTTTCTTGTGAATGCAGCCGTCATAATATGATTTTGATACATATCGAATTTTGTCCGCTTGCTCCTTTATTTTGTTATATTCCTCAACATTTTCTGCTTTCCAATACCTTGCCTGGTCTTCACATGGCAGCACGAGTATAAGTTTTATTTGCGGATATATCTCGCGAACAGCAAGCACCGCTTTTGCGGCAATGGTATCAAATCCTATTGCACCGCCCGTACCAAAATAGACAATACCGTTTTCAGCCAGCAAAGTAATTATATCTTTAGTTCGTTGGTAAATATAATTGTAATCATATTTACCTAAATTTCTATGCCCGCTGAAACAGCAAGTCTTATCTTTCAAGTTCATATTATCCCCGCCAAACCAAAAACTTATATTTACAATTTATCATATTATAATAAAATAAGCAAGAAAAAAAGAGCATCTCGATTGAGATGCTCTTAAATGTTTAATTAGCCGTTGATTTGCTTTGCGATTTCTTCTGCGAAGTTTTCTTCTCTCTTTTCGAGACCGTCGCCCTTCATCATTCTGATGAAACCGTTAAGCTTGATTTCAGTGCCGAGTTCCTTGGCAACTGAATCAACATATCCCTTAACTGAACCTTGGAATAAATCGCTTCTTACGAATTCCTGGTCAACAAGGCAGTTTTCTTTATAATACTTGCCCATCTTACCGGCAGCAATTTTAGCAAGAACTGCTTCAGGCTTAGAAGCCATTTTAGGATCTTCTTTCATCTGAGCTGCAAGGATTGATTTTTCGTGTTCAACAACTTCAGCAGGAACTGAAGCTTCATCAAGATATGCAGGGCTCATAGCTGCGATTTGCATAGCAACATTCTTACCCATAGCATCAAATTCAGGAGCAGATGCCTTTGATTCATCAGCAACATCAAAGCCAACCATAACACCTACTGAACCGCCGCCGTGAATATATGTTGAAACAATACCGTCCATTCTTTCAAAACGACGAACTTTCATATTTTCACCGATTGAAAGAACAAGGTCATTAAGAGTTTCGGTAACAGTTCTGTCTGTACCGTCAAACTTTTCTTCCTTAAGAGCTTCAACATCAGCAGGATTTGTTGCAAGGATAGTCTTTGCAACGCCTTCTACGAAGTTCATAAATTTCTCGTTTTTAGCAACGAAGTCAGTTTCAGAGTTAACTTCTACTACAACACCCTTTTTAGCCTGTGCATCATAATATGGAAGAACTACACCTTCAGCAGCAATTCTTGTTGCTTTCTTTTGTGCAGCAGCAAGTCCTCTTTCACGAAGAAAGTCAACTGCCTTATCCATATCGCCGTCAGCTTCAACAAGAGCCTTCTTACATTCCATCATACCAACGCCGGTCTTCTCACGAAGAGCCTTAACATCTTGAGCTGTAAATGCCATTATATTATCCTCCTATAAAATAGTTATAATTATATTAAATTATTCAGCAGCCTCTTCACTTGCTTCTTCAGCATTTTCTTCTGCTGCTGTGTCATTACCGTCTCTGCCTTCGATAACAGCATTAGCAATAGCGCCGGCAATAAGCTTTACTGCACGGATAGCGTCATCGTTACCAGGGATAACATAGTCAATTTCATCAGGATCACAGTTTGTATCAACAATAGCTACGATTGGAAGACCAAGCTTAATTGCTTCTGATACAGCGATTCTTTCCTTGCGTGGGTCAACGATGAACATTGCATTAGGAATCTTCTTCATTTCTGTGATACCGCCAAGGTACTTTTCAAGCTTTTCAATTTCGAGTTCAAGGCCAACTACTTCTTTCTTTGGAAGAAGGTCAAATGTTCCGTCTTCTCTCATAGCCTTAAGCTGTGCAAGACGAGCAACTCTGCCACGGATAGTTTTGAAGTTTGTAAGCATACCGCCAAGCCATCTTGCGTTAACATATGGCATTGCGCAACGCTCTGCTTCTTCCTTAACTGAATCCTGTGCCTGCTTCTTTGTACCTACGAAAATGATTGAACCGCCGTCTGCTGCAAGATCACGAACGAACATATATGCTTCATCAAGCTTCTTAACTGTTTTCTGAAGGTCGATGATGTAAATACCGTTACGCTCTGTGAAGATGTATTCAGCCATTTTAGGGTTCCATCTTCTTGTTTGGTGTCCAAAGTGAACACCTGCTTCTAAAAGCTGTTTCATTGAAACTACATTTGCCATTATTATTTCCTCCTTTAAGGTTAATTCCTCCACACCGAGTATGGCAAAAGCCCATTAAAATCACCTAAGGCTTAACCCGAGTGTGTGCGTATTCGCTTGTATTTCTACGAATGCTGAAGTATTATAACAAAAAAGGCTTGAAAAATCAAGCCTTTTTTCAATATTATTTGGTTTTTACAGTCTTAACCTTTGACCATTTTCCATAGTAGGTTTTATTTTTTCCGTTAATCTTTACAGTTTTATATGTTCTCACTTTAACATAATATTTCTTTTTTGATTTAAGCGATTTAACTGTTTTAGATGAAGACGATGAAGAAGCCTTGGCCGTTTTTGAAGAACTCATATTTTTCTTAGTGCTGTATTTCACCTGATAGCCAGATACATTTGAGCATTTTTTGAAATTAATTTTAAATGATTTTTTCTTAGGCGCAAGTTTTTTAATTGAAGTGTTCGGAAATGTAGGTTTATACGAAAATGAAATTTCATAATCGCCTTCATATTCTGTTGAAAATTCATAATAAATCACAAAATAATATGTACCTTTTTTTAGATTTAGTGATTTATTTTCATAATAACAGCCCATGGCAGAATCATATTTATAATTAAAATCATTTTCTCTGCCATTATCATAAATAGGAGTTAATAAATCATTCTGCGAAAAAATTCTAATCCAATATGAATAAACATATCCATCAACGAAGTAAGATTTATTTAACGATTCACGTCTAATAGTAATTTCACCATTAATAGGGACATTCAGTTTGTATGAATCATAATATTTATCATACGTATCAGAAAAATCGCAACTATCAGTATAAACCGTATCAAACTCAACCTCGTGTGCCGAATTTACCCAACCACCTGCAAGAGCTGTTGAATTAAAACAAAAAAGTGAGCAAATAATAATTGATGTTGACATTATAATTGATAAAAGTTTTTTCATTGAAATATCTCCTTTAAATTAGATTTGAATATATTTTACTGCAATTTGCGGTATTTGTCAATACAACAATATGCAGTAACGTATAATAACAGCGGTGATAATATGTATAAACGAATACGTGATTTAAGAGAGGACCACGACTTAACGCAAAAGCAGTTAGCAAAAATACTCAATTGTTCTCAACAGGTTTATTCAAATTACGAGTTGGGGCAAAGAGATATACCGACAGCGATTTTAATTAAATTAGCCGATTATTATAATGTTACAACCGATTATATATTAGGCAGAAAATAAGCAAAGGCACTATGACGCAAATCATAGTGCCTTGATTTTTATAAATATTAGCCGTTGGCGGCGTTATTGGCACTGTCGAGAACAGTATCAATCGCAAGAACGACTGCGAGAGCGGTTATTTCGTCGGTATTATCTGAAATATCAAGCTCATACGTATCGCCCCAGCTCATCCATGCCTTATGGATTGAAACGATTTCCTCATTGCCCGAAGTGATAACATAATCGTGGGCAAACAGCTCGCCATCAACGTCCCAGCACAAGCCGTCAACATAATACTTAGGTTTAAAAAGAGTAAGCTGCCTAACTATTTCTGCAATCTCCTCGCCGCCGACCTCAACGGTAAACTTAGGCATAAAGGTCAAAAGCTTTTGGCGGACAAAGGCGACCTCGTTATTATTTATATCATATATATGCAGCTTTCTGCCGAGAGTCAAAATCTCACCCTCAACAAAATATTTGTCATTGCCCGCCTCGTCTTTAACTGAAAACTTAGCGCCGATTGAAAACACCTTTTGCTTAATATAAAGCTTCATATTTTTCTCCTATTTTATATATAGCTTCATAACCTGCGCTCTTGCCTTATCTTCAAGTTCATCATCAAGAGGCTCAAGTGTACAGGAGCCGTACTTATTTTTCACTGCCAAAGAAATAAGCAAATCGGCAAGCTGCGGATTTTTAGGCAAAACAGGACCGTGAGAATATGTGCCGAAAGTATTTTTATACCTGACACCCTCTGTGCCGTCCTCGCCGTTATTGCCGAAGCCTTTAATCATTTTACCAAGCGGTTCAACACCCTTGCCGAGATAAGTTCTGCCGCTGTGATTTTCAAATCCGACTACTTCAATACCCTCTTTGGTTTTGTAGGCAAAGTTGCCAATCATTCTTTCATCCTTACCCTCGGTATAAAAATCAATTGCGCCGATATATTCAAGCATTTTACCGTCATGAGTTTTATAATACTTGCCAAGCATTTGGTAACCGCCGCAAATAGCGAGCATAACCTTACCCGTTTCAATTGCGCGCTTAATTTCTTTATCTTTACCTTTTTTCAAATCTTCAAGCAAAACATCCTGTTCAAAATCCTGGCCGCCGCCGATAAAAAGGATATCATAATCATCGGCATTAAAAGATTTACCCATAGTGATTTTATCCACTTGGGTGGAAATACCGCGAAGTTCCATTCTTTTAGTCAAAGCGATAATATTACCCCTATCACCGTAGAGATTAAGCATATCAGGATAAAGGTGTGCTATTTTAATCATCATTCCCAAAAGTCTTTACCTCCAAGTCTTTTAGCAATTACAGGGCGCATAGTCATCATAGAAGTATAAGTAGGAACTATATAAACATCCCTGCCCTGACTTGTTGCAACATCAACGAGTTTATTATAATCTTCATTTTCAATAATCTTAATTTCGCGATTTCCTACGCCTTCGTATTTAACACGAACCGCCATATCGTAGCAACGCTTACCGGTTACATAAAGCTCTTTAACATTAGGCTTATCAAAAATGCCTGAAAAATCAACATCCCAAATCCAGCTTATATCTCTGCCGTCGGCAGCATTATCATTAAGCGAAAGAATCAATGTAAAATCATCATCAATACTTTTTAGAAAATTCATTGTTTGGCTGAAGCCTGCCGGATTTTTAACAAGAATAAGATTAACCGTGTTATTTCCGGCTTTAAAATGTTCCATTCTGCCGAATGCGCCGTTAAAGTTTTCAATAGCGTCAATAATAATTTTTTGCTCAATACCAAGTGCAGTAAGTGCAGCCGCACAGCCGATAGCGTTATAAATATTATACGCACCGCCGATATTAACCTTGATTATATTTCTGTCACCGTTGAGATTTGCAACAACAACGGAATGGTCGTTTTTCATTTCTTCTACACTTTCAACCGCAAAATCAGGTTGCGGCCTTTTATATCCGCAATTGTTGCATACAAAACCTCCGAGATGACCATAGGTATGGTAAGTATAATCATATTCGTGCTTACAAAAAATGCAGTATTTAGCGTCGCTTATTTCAGGTGCTTTTGCATTTTTATCAAAAGGAACATTAACGCCGAAAGTGATGATTTTATTAGGAATTTCCTTTGACATTGAGTAAGTCAACGAGCAATCGGCATCAAGGCAAACAATTGCATTAGGCAAGTTTTTAACCGATTCTTTAATAGCGTTAAGTGTATGCGTAACTTCACCGTAACGGTCAAGCTGGTCACGGAAAACATTAGTTACAAGAATAACATCGCAATGAATATATCTTGAAACTTCTTTAAAAGCGTTTTCGTCACATTCAATAATGGCATAATCTTTTTTGCACTTACCGGTAACGGTTGAATTCATTATAAATGAAGCAGTTACGCCCGTAATAAGATTTGCGCCGGATTTATTGATAAAATATGATTTGCCTGCTTTTTTCAGACCTTCTTCAAGTATACGGCAAGAGGTGGTTTTACCATTAGTACCGGTTACAACTATAACCTTGGTATTTTTTGATAAATCTTTTAAAACATTTCTTTTAACTTTAAGTGCAACCTTACCCGGCATAGATGTAGCACCCCTGCCAAGCTTGTGCAAAACAAAAGTTACAATTCTGCAAACAAGACAGCTTAAAAAAACTCTCATTTCGTTCTTCCTTTACTAATTATTATCAAATCAATTTTAAACTAAAGGCGATACCAAGTCAATAACAATATGAATTTTTATTTTAATTAGATATATTTTATGGTATACTTTATTTACTATAATATGAGGGATAAATATGGAATATTTAAGTTTTAACAAATATTTGAAAGATAAATTTGGGCAAAAGGTTTACAAAATCAGTTTGGACGGCGGATTCACCTGCCCTAACCGTGATGGAAAAATAGATACAAGAGGTTGCATTTTTTGTTCAAAAGGCGGAAGTGGTGATTTTGCACAAAACCGAAATCTAAGCATTACCGAGCAAATTGAAAACGGCAAAAAAATAGTGGAAAAGAAAATCAAAAGCGGGAAATATATTGCATATTTTCAGGCTTTTACCAACACTTATGCACCGGTTGAAATACTAAGAGCAAAATACAGTGAAGCAATAAAACACCCTGACATTGTTGCACTGTCAATTGCTACAAGACCCGATTGCTTGGGTGATGATGTAATAGAACTTCTTGATGAAATGAATAAAATCAAGCCTGTTTTTGTGGAACTTGGGTTGCAAACAATACATAGCGATAGTGCAAAGTATATAAGGCGAGGTTATGGCTTGGAAGTATATAACGAAGCTGTTAAAAAGCTAAAAAACATTGGCGTAAATATCGTGGTGCACATAATATTGGGCTTGCCGAATGAGAGTGAAGAAGATATGCTTGAAAGCGTAAAATATGTTTGCCAAAGCCAAATAGACGGAATTAAACTCCAGCTTTTGCACATAATAGCAGGAACAGACCTTGCAAAAGACTACGAAAAAGGATTATTTAAAACCCTTGAATTTGATGAATATGTTGAACTGATTGCAAAATGTGTTGCAATTATACCGAAAAATATTGTAATTCACCGCCTTACCGGCGACGGAGCAAAAAAAGATTTGATTGCACCGCTTTGGTCAGCGGATAAAAAGAAAGTTTTAAATGCGATTAACAAGGCATTGAGAGAAAGTTAATCAAAAACGCTTGCCGGTGTGGAATTTTATCTTGAAGTTAAATAGAAAAGAATATAACAAAAGACAGCCTAAAAAATCAGGCTGTCTTTTTTATTGCGTCGTTAAACACAAATAAATCTTACTTGGTTTTTACGCTTTTTACCTTTGACCAAGATGAATATATCTTTTTACCGTTTACCGTTTTGTATGTGCGAACACGAACGTAATACTTTTTCTTAGACTTAAGTTTTTTAACGGTAGCCTTTGTTTTCTTTTGCTTAGTAACAGTAACGCTCTTATTGTTCTTTTTTAATTTTTTATCGGAAGAATACTGAATTTGGTATCCCTTAACGCCACTTACTTTTGCCCAAGTAACGGTAAATTTCTTTTTGCCTTTACTGAGTTTTTTAATCGACGTCTTTTTAGGCTTAACCGTCTCAGTGTTCTTAGTTGTGCTCGGTTTTGTTGTAGGCTGAGTTGTTGAAGGAGTTGTTGCAGGTTCGCTCGGCTTTGTTGCAGGTTTGCTGTCCTTAACCTCGTCCTGCTTTGTACCCTTAACCATAACTCTTACACTTCTGTAAGCCGCATTATCGCCCAAAGGACCCGGATCAAAGAAGAAATCTGTTTCTTCAACAAACGAAGCTGAATAATATGTTTTAACCGTAAGTTTAACCATAGTATCCTTTTCAGGTCTTGTTACCTTACCTGTTTTTGCATCAATAATTTCAGGGTGATCGGATACCCAGCTTGAGCAAATTGAATAATAGCTGTACTCATCCGTATCTGCAGTATTTATCAAATCAAGATTGCGGGTAACATCAGCTGCGCTCTTGTTTTCGCCCTTAATATTTGCAAAGTTTACGGCATAAAGAGCAGCGCTGTCAAGTCTTTGAAGCCTTGTATACGTATGATAAGGAACTACTACTCTTACCTCGCTTTCCTTAGTCTTATCGTTGCAAGTTAAAGTAAGTGAAAGGTCGTAAACTGCGCCGTAAAAATCTTCGTCATAATTTGAAGAATCAACGCCCCTATAATAGATATTGCCGTTTTTGAAAATAACTGTATTATCATCGTCACCGTCAATATTTTTAACGGCGTTTAATTTAACCGTGATTTTTTCATCGGATTTTACATTTGAATTGATTTTTTCTTCAACTGTTTCAATAACGTTTGTATCTTGATAATCGGAGTCAACATCAGAAACGTAACCAAAATCGCCGTCTGTATGAACGCCTGAAAATTCAGTCATCATCATTCCGTCGCCCGACTGAGCAAAAAGATAATCGTCTGCTTTATTAAGAAGTGAATCATAAAGCGAGTCAAGTTTAACGGTAATTACATAGTTATTATTTTTAAGAGATGTATCGGTAGCATTAAACGTTTTACTTACAGTAATAAATCCCTCTGCTTCAACGGTATAACGGTATTGACCGTAAACAATCGTATAATATCCGTTTTCATCAGGCAAAATTTCGTCGCCGTAAGCGCCGCTTGAGCCGTTCTTTTTAAGTGTGATTTTTGCATTTTCGGGTGTAACGTCAAATTTAACCTTATATTCGGTATATTTAAGATTTACCGTTATATTAAGTGACTTTGTACCCTCTGCGACAGTAAATGTACCCGCTGCCGTTTGACTGCCGCTTTGATAAGTTGCATAGTATTTATATTCGCCGGGGGTAAGCTCAAACTGTGAGGTTTCATAGCCGTATTCGTCCTCTATCGGAGAATATGTTTGACTGCCGTTTGCTGACGTTACTTTTAAGGTAGCGTTATCCGTTTTAGCTCCCGTTGCAAGTTTAACTGTAAAATCAACTGTTGTGCCCTCTTTTAATATAACATCAAGTTTAGTATTTTGAGTTAAAGTGATTTTTCTTACGTCACGAACATATCCCAAAGCCGAAACGGTAAGAGTGTATTCGGTATTAGCACTGAGTGACGACGGATTTTGTTCAATATTACGACTGTCAAAAACACTGACTTTTGCGTCGTCAATAATCTCGCCTTTTTCATTCTTAGCAGTTACGTCAAGAGAATAAGTAGCAAGTTTTGTTTCAATATAAAGAACATAATCTCTTGTTCCTAAAACAGTTTTGCCGTCGGTTTTATCTAATATTTTAAGAGTAAGAGTAACAACCTTAGCACCTTCATTATATGACGGATGAGTGATTTTTGCAGAAGCGGAATAGCTGCTGTTTGTCACCTTTGCATAAGTATCGTCGCTTGAACTCCAAGAGGAAGTATAAAGCTTTGATGATGTATCCTTTTTAAGAGAAACCCTTGTTTTGGAAAGAGGGATAATATATCTGCCCTCATCATCCTTTTCAAAGCCGCTGATTGCCTTTGCGTATGTGCTGTTAAGGTACGCCTCAACCTCGCTTGAATTTTCAGCCATAGCAGGAAGTGCGCTCATAAGTACAAGCATAAGCGACATAAAAACTGCCAAAGCCTTTGTAATTGATTTTTTCATCTTTTCTCCTTTCAATTTAGAGCATAAAAAAATGCACCGTTTAAAACAGTGCATAAAAATTGTATCGCAAAAAGCATATGGGCATAGTTATCCCATATGTTAAATACTGCCGACTTCCAACCTAAAGCACTGCAAAAACCATATACACGGCAGGTCTCCCGACTAATGCTTCAACCTTAAAATAAACCTTCTCACTCAAAAGAGCAATGGCCGCCTTTAGCGAATATTTCTCGTCAGCAAATACGGTAGAGGTTCGGACTGCTCCGGATTCGCACCGGATTCCCTTTTAATTTTATATTCAAAACAAATATAAAAACCTATGTATATCAGATTTGTTTTATTATATCTTGCAGTGCAGTATTTGTCAATATTTGTAAATGTAATAAAAGGCAACTCGATTTTCGAACTGCTTTTTTATTGCGGTGTGCCGACACGGCAACGCTGCGTTCTTATTTAGTTACTTTTTGGGAATTTGCGTATATCTCATTCATTCTTTCATCAGGAAAATGATTATCAAGAAACTGCTCATAAACATTATTAGGTGCTTGGCCGGCATCACGCTTATCCATACGAAGCCCCGCAGTAGCGGAAACAAATGAATCAAATACAAAAAATACAATAAATGCCCACATTATAATTGTGCCGAGCTTGACCGGCAATTTTTCAATAACCTTTGACATTATAGGATAAATTGCCTTAATCCAAAGTATTCCCAAAAGCCCCCAAAAGCAAGAATACAAGAAGCAAACACGCCCGTTAATATTAAGCGGCATTTTGCTGTAATCCCACGCAACAGAGCCAAACACAATTTGCTGCCCGAGTGAGCAGATATATTCCGTTATTGTACCTACGATAAATGATACACCAAACACTTTCCAAACAGGTGCATCCTTAACCTTATAAAGTGCAAGAGTTAACACAACTGCACCCATACCATAAGCCACCGAAAACGGCCCCCACACAAGAGATTGGCGCGATTCGATATATCCGTGCTTAATTAAACACCACAGTGTTTCAACAAGAAAGCCCACTATACAACTAATCATAAAAATCCAAACAATCTTGTCAAAACACAAGTCTTTTGCAAACTTGTTTTTTTCAACAGCTTTTTCTTCATTTTTAACTTTATCAGTCATAAAATAAGCCTCCCTTATTTATCACGCTTTAATTATATCACGCAAAAAATAAAAGAGGCTAAACTAATTCTAAACTTTACAATTTTAGCTTATACAAAATTATACAGGTGTACAATTATTCGTAAATGCCAACTGATTTAATAATAGGTGTTGAACGGCTTTGGCGAATTACAAAGCGAATACCCTTTGCCTTTTTGCCTTTAAGATTAACAATTTTTTTAGCGCCGATAACAGTACCCTTATAAACACGCTTGAACTTACCGTTTGCTTTTTGAATATAAAGGTCAAAAAGTTCAACACGCTGGCCGTTTGCAATATCTTCCTGCAACACAACATAATTAACCTTGCGAACATCATTGAATGTAAAATCAATAAATCCATTATCCTTGGTAAGTTCACCGAGTTCCTGATAAACAATAGGATTTTGAGTAATATTATTTATCATTTTACCAAGTTTTTCAAGGTTTTTAACATCTTTTTTATGTATTTCACCCTGTGCATTTGGCGGAATGTTGAGAAGAAGCGTGCAGTTATTGCCTACTGAATTAAGATAGATTTTAAAAAGCTTTTTAGCACTTTTCGAATTTCTGTTGTCTTTTTCGTGGAAGAACCAACCCTTGCGGATAGAAACATCTACTTCAGCAGGAAACCAGCAAAGATATGCGTTTTTTTCAAGAATTTTTCTTGAACCCAAATCTTCATCCATTTGATTATACTTTTGAAGAGAAGATGCCTGATTTTCGTCCTGCTGGCTTAAAGCCATAATTCTGTCAGCTTCACGAAGTGCGCAAGGAACTACGCTGTATTCGCTCTTTCTTGACTTGCCGCCCTCATTACCTACCCAGCGAATATCGGGGCCGCAAATAGCAATATTAGCTTTTGGCTGAAGCTTACGGATAAGGTCATAATATCTTTGCCAGTCGTATTCAAACTTTTTAGCATTTGAACCTTTTGCGCCGTCAAACCAAACTTCAAAAATTTCACCGTAATTAGTAAGAAGTTCTGTAAGCTGATTGCAAAAATAATCATTATACGCATCTGTACCATAGCGTTCATCGTGCATATCCCAAGGTGAAAGATAAACACCGAAATCCATACCCTGCTTATGACATTCATCGGATACTTCTTTTACAATATCACCGTTATAAGATGAATTTTTAACGCAGAAATCTGTGTATTCACTTGGCCAAAGGCAGAAACCGTCGTGGTGCTTACAAGTAAGGATCACGCCTGTTGCACCTGCCTGCTTTGCAGTATCAACCCACTGCTTTGCATTGATTGATTTGATAGTAAAATCAGATGCTTTTTCAACACCTGCGCCCCACTCCCTGTCGGTGGCGGTATTCATACCAAAGTGCATAAAAGTATAAAATGGCTTGTCAACAAGAGTAAGTTGATTTTCACTCGGCTTAACAGAAAGGTATCTTTCAACCTCTTTGCTGTCAAGCGGATAATTGTTATTATTGGTTGTCCAGTTTTTTCCAAAATTATTAGCCATAATATTTCCCCTTATCAGTAATCCTTGCCCTTATTGTTATCTTTGATAAAATTATCTTTATCGTGAAGTTGCCAAACACACTTATTATATGCATACTGAATTTTTTCTTTTAAATTGAGTTTAAAAGTAAAAGGCCTTTTTTCAACCTCGTCATAAGTCGGGCTTACAAGCTTACCGTACGGTGCATTAACCTCACTTGCAGATAAAATCACAATATCCGAATCATTAGGCAAAGTGATTTCGTTTTCACCGCCAAGTTCAAATTCCACAAGGAAAAAGTACATCTGCTTTGCAAACTGAACTTCTCCGTCTTTATGGCAATGTGTAAATTCATAGCCGATTTTACCCGATTTGATATAAGCTGTTTCGCCATAGTCATATAAATCCCAAGCGGCAAAGCGTTCAAATGCCGAAAGAACCGTTTTTTCTTCCTTTTTGCTTCCAAGTATAAAGGAAGCTTTTTTATCCCCTGCCATTGAAGCACAAAGCAAAACAAGTTTATTCGCATTACCGCCAAGCTTAATTTTTTGACCTTGGCAAATAAGAGCGTTTTTATCACCCTTATTTAATTTAAACAAAGTACCGTTTGCCATAATTTCATCAGGCACAAGTGTGCTTGGAATTGTATATTCAAAATCACCTTTTTCGCCTTTATTTGTGATAATATTTTTATCATAATTAAGCAAAACAGGTACGCTTTCTGTTTTAAGCGAATCAATACTGCTTGGCTTCAATTTAAGTGCAAAGCTTTTGATTTCATAAGGCTTGAAGCTTGTAACAAGCTTTCCGTTTTCAACAACAGCACTGCCCTTTTCTTCTTCGCTTGCATAAATTTCTCTGGCAGATTGAATACCCTCACCCAAAGTTAATGTAAAGTTTTCAACCTCGCTGTTTGCACCTTCATTAAGGCGAACGATAATTTCATCGCTCTTTTCTGCTTTTTTGATTGCGCGAATAATTACATCATTACTTGAAACAGAGCCGAAAGAATATTCATTTTTTAGTTTACCCTGGTGTTTAGTTGTTACATAAGCAGTCATAGGAGTTACAAATTTTCTTGCTTCAAGCTGAGTTTTAGCCTGTGCCTTGCCATTACATCATCTGCGCAGAGTCTCACGTCCTGCGGGTTCTTCTTTCTGTACTTTTTTTTCCCGTTCTGTTCTTCCTGTCCGGCTTTCCTTCGCTCTCCGGTCACTATCGGTATGACTGTGGCGTGTATGTGTGGTGTCTTCTCGTCCATGTGCAGTACTGCCGATACGAGGTTCTGCTCCCCGTATGTTTCCCGGATCCATTTCAGACTGTCGTTACACCAGTCTTCAATCCGTCCTTCCGCTTCCATTTGCTTCATGTCCTTGTTACTTCCGGTAAGGAGTATCCGGATTGCCTTCACCTGATT
>ERZ773173.1331-NODE-1331-length-23074-cov-4.680047_pt1 | contig 23074 bp, 19 predicted proteins | sample MGYA00580535_ERZ773173 | MGnify/ENA primary metagenome ERZ773173 (study PRJEB29015, sample SAMEA2737856) | human gut metagenome | biome: human gut; feature: human-associated habitat; material: faeces | place: China | collected 2012 ...
GCCGTTGAAGAAAGGAGACCGGATCGGTGGAGAGATTGTGGTGAGAGTGGAATAACCTCTTAATTTACCCTATAACCTGTATCTTTACAGGCTATAGGGTATTGCCCGACAGCCCGTAAGGAGACTAAAATACCTTACGGGCTATTGGGCATTACCGGTATTTTTTGTAACTTTGTAAGCATCGATCAAATGCAGAGCCGTATGGAACAACCGTCTGAACAATCGTTATGGGGAATGCTGGAAGGCATCACCGAGAATCTGAAGCACAAGCGGCTGGCGGATGTGTTTCGCTTTGTGTCGTTCCGCCCGTTCGAGACATTCGGGCCGCATAAGCATCTGCGTATCGAGATCAACTATGTGAAGAAGGGCAATTGCATCCTGCATCTGGAGAACGAGAGTATCAGCTTCAGCGAGAACGAGATGATGGTGATCTGTTCCAATGTGGAGCATACCTTCGAGGCCGGTTCCGAAGATACGACCCTGATGCAGTTGGAGTTCCTGCCGGAAGTCTTCTCCCGCTTCAATCCGGACGGGCACGGGCAGACGAAGGATCTGGCGCCTGTCACGATCTTTTCCGAAGAAAACCGGTTGATCAAGATTGTGAATAACGTCCGGATCATGCGCGCCGTGCAGCGTATTGTCAACGAGATGAACCAGAAGAGCAAATACTACCAATATCTGGTTGTCATGTACTATGCCGAGCTGCTGATCCTGATTTACCGTTATCTCGATGAGGCCTATCTTCCGATTTGTACAAACGATTCGTTGAAAAAGGCGATCTCCTATATCCGTTTGAACTACCAGTCCGATATCACGATCAGCGATGTCGCGTCGCAAACCGGAGTCGGAGAACGGTACTTGCGCAAACTGTTCTCCCAGTACCTGAACCTCTCCCCGCTGGACTACCTGAACCAGATCCGGATCAACAAAGCGATCGAGCTGCTGCGGAACACGGAGATGTCCGTCAAGGAGGTATGCTTTGCCTGCGGTTTCCAGTCCCCCCAATACTTCTCCCGTATCTTCAAACAACAAATGGGCATCTCTCCGCGGGAAGTGACGAAATAGAGAGTGCCGTTTTCTCTACTTTTTCCCTTGTTCTGTTCCTCGTAGCATAAGCAACCGGGAGCTTTACTGCCGTATCTTCTTCCCTCCGGGCTTTATCTTTGCAGGTAGAAAGACGAACTGTAAAAAGGAATTCACAATGAAAGAATGGAAAGACGATAAGGCCCTGTTTGCTTTGATAAAGGAAGAACTTTACACCGCAGTGGTCGGTGATATTATGGATAAGATGGGCTATACCCGCCAGTTTTTGCCTCCCCGTATCCGTCCGCTTCGTGACGACATGCTGGTGGCCGGACGTGCCATGACGGTATTGGAAGCCGATGTGCTGGATGCCGGAAAGGAGAAAGGGGTGAACCCGGTGCTGAAACGCTCCTTCGGCCTGATGCTCGAAGCGTTGGACGACTTGAAAGAAGGCGAGGTATATGTTTGTTCCGGCTCTTCCCCTGCTTATGCCTTGTGGGGCGAGCTGATGAGTGCCCGTGCGATCCAGTGCAAGGCGGCCGGAGCGGTTGTCAACGGCTACTCCCGCGATACGAAGGGAATTTTGGCATTGGATTTCCCTTGTTTCTCCTACGGTCCCTATGCCCAGGATCAGGCGCCGCGTGGAAAGGTGATCGACTACCGTGTGCCGATCGAAATGGAGGGCGTACGGATCAATGACGGGGATATCCTGGTCGGCGACATCGACGGCGTATGTGTCGTGCCTCGTGAGATCGAGGAAGAAGTATTCACCCGCGCCTTGGAGAAAGCCCGTGGCGAACGGATGGTCCTGAAGAAGATACAGGAAGGGATGAAAGCCCGTGATGCTTTCGATAAATACGGAATTATGTAAAATACGATAAAAAGGTAGGAGACAATACAATGAAGATTACAGACGTAAAAGTATGGTTGGTCCGGGGCATCAAATATAACTGGACATTACTGAAAATCTATACCGACGAAGGCTATACCGGCGTAGGCGAAGCTACCAACTGGCCCGGCAGCCCGATCGTTTTCGAAGCCGCCAAGCATGTCGGACAACGCATCATCGGCCTCGACCCGATGAAGACCGATTTTATCTGGACGAAGCTCTACCGCGATCTGAACTGGATCGGCCCGTACGGAGCCAGCCTGTGTGCGATCAGCGGTATCGACATGGCGCTGCTCGACCTGAAAGCAAAGGTGTTGGGCGTTCCCTGCTACGAACTGTTGGGCGGGGCTTACCGGAAAGATATCCAGCTCTATGCCAACTACTGGTTTACGGGCGGCGGACACAACGAGGCGGACTATGCCGCCCAGGCACGCCGTGTCATGGACGCCGGTTTTACGGGGCTGAAGTTCGACCCCTTCGCCCACACGAACTATTTCTATGGCGAAGACCTTGCCTCCAACCTGACCCTGACGGCGGAACAGCAGGACTTGGCGTTCAACGTCTCCAAAGCCGTGCGCGAGGCTGTCGGTCCGGAATGCGACATCATGATCGAGACACACGCCATGCTGAACTACCGGGTTGCCGTCAAGATGGCGGAACGGCTGGCAAAGCTCGATATCACCTGGTATGAGGAACCCGCCGGCCCGGAAAGTTCGCAGACGCTCCGTGCCATGCGCGAACGCATCCCGTCGGATGTCGCCATCTGTGTAGGCGAGCGCCATTACACCCGTTTCGGCATCCGTTCGCTGTTGGAAAAGCATGTGTGCGACGTGATCATGCCCGACATCACCCGTTGCGGCGGACCGTCCGAGATGAAGCGGATGGCTACGATGGCGGAGGCCTACAACGTCCTGATCGCCCCGCATAACCCGAACGGCCCTCTCTCGACACTCGCCTCTTCGCATGTATGCGCCGCTATCCCGAACTTCTTCCGTCAGGAGTTTATGTTCAACGATGTCCCCTGGCGCGACACGGTGATCGACCATCCGATAGCCGAGATGGTCTATGACGGCCACTTGCACCTGTCCGACCGCCCCGGCTTGGGCGTGGACCTCGTTGAAGAGGAGATGGAGAAACACCCCGGCATCACGACGGATGCTCCCGATAACTTTTATATCTGATCCCTATGAGCTTTGTACTCGATTATAAAGATAAGGTAGTCCTGGTCACCGGAGTCTCCTCCGGGATCGGCTTAGGTGTCGCCAGGGAGTTCGCACGGGCGGGCGCCCATGTGGCAGGCTGTTCGCGCAAGTCTCCGGACGATGCGAGCGTGCAGGCTTTCCGCGAGGTGGTAGAACAGGAGGGCGTACGCTCGTTCTACCGCCCCGCGGATGTGACGGATGCGGAGGAGCTGAAAGGCTTCGTCGAAGAGGCGGCCCGTACCTTCGGACGTATAGACATGGTCGTCTCCAATGCCGGCATGAACGTGTTCGAGGGAGCCGAAGGTTGCACGGAGGAGCGTTGGCATTACAACCTCGATCTGAACCTGGCTTCCCACTGGCGTCTGGCCCGGCTCTGCAAGCCCTATCTCGAAAAGAGCGGCGAAGGCGTCCTGCTCCTGATGACCTCCAACCATGCTTTCAGCTCCATCCCCGGATGCTTCCCTTATAACGTGACGAAGACGGCTATCACCGGCCTGGTGCGCAGCCTGGCGATCGAGTGGGGGCCGGCTGTCCGTACGGTGGGGGTGGCTCCCGGATTTATCGATACGGCGGGCAACGACACTTGGTTCGACTCTTTTCCCGACCCCGAAGCGGAACGCCGGCGGACGATCGACCTGCATCCCGTCAAACGGATCGGGACGGTCGAGGAGGTAGGGGCGTTATGCGTCTATCTCGCCTCCCCGTATGCCCGGTTTATCAGCGGGACGACGATCCTGATGGACGGTGGGCGCTCGGCGTTGATGCAGGATGAATAAAAAACAGATACCATGAACACGATCGACTTAATAATCTTTATAGCCTACTGCCTCCTGATCCTCAGTGTCGGCCTTTTTGTCTCACGCGGCAGGAAGGGGGACGAGCGGGATGCCGGCGATTATTTCCTCGCCGGGCGCGGGCTTGCCTGGTGGGCGATAGGCGCTTCCATCATCGCTTCCAATATCTCCGCCGAACAGTTTGTCGGCATGTCCGGCTCCGGCTATGCCATCGGGCTGGCGATGGCGACCTACGAATGGATCGCCGCCCTCGGGCTGATCCTCGTGGCGAAGTTCTTCATCCCGATCTTTTTGGAGAAGAAGATCTTCACCATGTCCCAGTTCCTCGAAGAGCGTTTCGACAAGCGCGTCAAGACGGTGATGGCAGTCTTCTGGCTGGCTGTCTTCATCTTTATCAATCTTACTTCCATCTTGTACTTGGGAGCCTTGACGATCGAGAAGGTGATGGGGATCCCGATGCTCTACGGCATAATCGGGCTGGCGGCCTTTGCCGGTATCTATTCGATATACGGAGGATTGAAGGTGGTGGCGCTGACGGATGTGGTTCAGGTCGTGTTTCTGGTTGGCGGCGGGCTGGTCACGACCTATATCGCCCTCGACCTCCTCGGAGAAGGTGGCGGTGTGTACCAGGGAATGGTCAACCTCTATGGCGAGGCGAGCGATAAGTTCCATCTGATCCTCGACAAGTCGCATCCCGGTTATAAGGACCTGCCGGGTATCTCCGTGATCCTCGGCGGTCTCTGGGTGGCAAACCTTTATTACTGGGGATGCAACCAGTATATCATCCAACGCGCGTTGGCCGCCAAATCGGTCCGGGAGGCGCAGAACGGGATGCTCTTCGCCGGTTTCATCAAGCTGTTCATCCCGCTCTTGGTCGTGATCCCGGGGATTGCCGCCTTTGCGCTGGATGCTCCGTTAGGGAAATCGGACGAAGCCTATCCGTGGTTGCTCGGCAATCTGCTTCCGGTAGGGGTGAAGGGGGTGGCGTTTGCTGCTTTGACAGCCGCAATCGTCAGTTCGCTCGCTTCGATGATGAACAGTATCTCCACGATCTTTACGATGGATATCTACCGTTCCTATTTCCGGAAAGAGGCCGGACAGAAAGAGCTGGTCCATACCGGACGTTGGGCGAGCTTCGGCTCGCTGCTGATAGCCGTGCTGATCGCCCCGATGCTGTCGGGGTTGGACCAGGCGTTCCAGTATATCCAGGAGTTTACCGGCTTTGTCAGTCCCGGCGCCCTGTCGATCTTCCTGGCAGGCTTCTTCTATAAACGGGCGACGGCAAACGGGGCGTTGGCGGCGGCATTGGGCTCGTTCGTCTTCTCCTTCGGCCTGAAGTTCCTCTTCCCCGGATTGCCCTGGATGGACCGCATGGGGCTTGTGTTCCTGATGTGCTGCGCGCTCATCGTCCTGCTGGGGAAAAAGGACCAGCCAGCCAACGCTTATACGCGCCATGACCCGGCTTTGTTCCATACCGGCCGGATGTTCAATGTAATGTCGGTAGTCATACTGGCGATATTAATAGGCTTTTACTACTTTTGGTGGTAAATTTATACACATGTAATAATAGGCACATAAATGAAACAGATAAAGACAATCCTATTCGCTTTCGGTTGCAGCTTACTGCTGTCAGGCACGAAAGCATTTGCACAGGTAGAGAGGCTTCCCGATGAAGCCTCCTATCCTGTCTTGCAGGAATTGGCCGGTGTCGAAACGCCTGCCGTCCTGCTGAGTGGAACCTGGCAGTTCCGGTATTCTCCGGATAGCAAGTGGGACAAGATACAGGTTCCCGGCGAGCCTGCTATGCAGGGCTATGCCATCGAGCACGACAAGCCGTTCACCTACCGGAAGTCGTTCACCGTCCCGGCCGATTACGCCGGCAAGCATACGATCCTGCGTTTCGACGGCGTCTACAGCTATGCCCGCCTGTTTGTGAACGGCACGTTCGTCCGCGAACATCATGGCGGCTTTACCCGTTGGGAGACGGATGTCACCCCCTTCGTCCGTCCCGGAAAGAAAAACGAGATTCGCCTCGAAGTGACGGATCGCCTGGACGATATTTCCTATGCCTCCGGCTATGCCCATCATCCGATCGGGGGAATCCTGCGCGATGTAACCTTGTTCGCATTACCCGAAACCTGCTTGTATGACTTCTACGCCGAGACACATCTGGATGCTGCTTACGAGGATGCCGTCCTGAAGATCGGCTACAGCAGCCCGGTTGCCGGAGGTGCGGAAGTCGCCTATACGCTGACCGACCCGTCCGGCAGACGCTATCCGTTGGCGCAATCCCGGTTTCCCCTGGAAGAGGGCGGGAACATGAATGAACTGCCCGTGAAGAACCCCTTGAAGTGGGATGCCGAACATCCGAACCTCTATACGCTGACCATCACCCTCAGCAAGGACGGAAAGGAGATCGGCCGTTTCGACCGCCGTATCGGTTTCCGTGACGTGAAGATAGAGAAAGACCGCATGTTGGTGAACGGCATGCCGGTGAAGTTGCGCGGAGCCTGCCGCCATGATATCCACCCGACACTCGGCCGCACGACGACTGCCGAACTGGACAGCCTCGATGTGATCCTCTTCAAACGTTCCAATATGAACTTTGTCCGTACCTCGCATTATCCTCCCACGGAACGTTTCCTGGAGTATTGCGACCGCTACGGCATCTATGTGGAGAGCGAGACGGCTGTCTGCTTTGTCGATACCTACCGGCAGAAGAACTATGCGCCGGGCAAGACCCAGGACAGTGCCGAGTTTACGCCCCGCTATCTCTCGCAATGCCGCGAGATGGTGAAGTCGTTCCGTTCTCATCCCTCCATTCTGTTCTGGTCGATCGGTAATGAAAGCGTGTACGGCACGAACTTCCAGCAATGCTGGGATTGGGTGAAGGCAACCGACAAGACTCGCCCGGTTATATTCAGCTATCCTGGATCGGTCGGCGAAAAGAAACCGGTCTACGATATCCTGAGCATGCACTACCAGGATGTAAACGGAAACCTGAACCAATGGAACCGTTCTACCCGTGGTTTCCAGGGAGAGGGGATACCTGCCCTGTTCGACGAATGGGCGCATCCGGCGTGCTACACCTACGCTACCTTGCAGGAAGATCCGAATATCCGCGAGTTCTGGGGGCATTCGATCGAAAGGATGTGGAGCGGCCTCTTTGATGCTCCCGGCGGCTTGGGTGGTGCGATCTGGGGATATGTGGATGAAACGTTTATGCTGCCCGAACCGAAAGTAGGGACTGCCTTCTGGAAAGAGTTTGCCCGTACCGCCAAGCCGGAGGATTATCAGGGTAAATGCGTTGGCTACGGAGAGTGGGGGATCGTCGATGTCTGGCGCCGTGAGAAACCGGAGTTCTGGGCTACCAAGAAAGCCTATTCGCCCGTCCGCCTGATGACGACCGAGGTGGCTTCCTTCCTGTCCGGACAACGTTTGTTGCTTCCGTTGTACAACCGCTTCGACCATACTGACCTGGATGAGATCAAGATACGTTATACCTACAAAGGTTTGGAGAAGGAACTTCCCGCTCCTTCCATCGCTCCTCACCAAAAAGGACTGTTGGTAATCCCTGCCGAGGCTTGGGAGGAAGGCGAACTGTTGTCAATTTGTTTCTATACAGCTACGGGTGAGTTATTGGATGCCGAACAAGTTTCATTGGGCAGCGATTACCACGTTCGCCTTGCCGATTCGGAAGCATCTCCGGTAAACGGTGTGTTGCTGGTAGAGGAAACCGCCGGTATGATGACGATTAAAGGAGACGGTTTCGAGATCCCTTTCTCCAAAGAAACCGGCCTGATCTGCAACGCGACCTCCAAGGGGCAGGTCATCATCGAGAAAGGCCCGTTCCTCCATCTCGACATCAATCTGAACCATCTGACCGGAGCCGAAGTGCGTAAGAGCGCCCGGAAGTTCCTGACCTCCGACAGCGACTGGAAGAAGCAGAGCTTGACCTATACCCGCAAAGAGGGTACGGTCGAGGTCGCCCTCTCCGGTTTCTATCAGGATGTACAAACAGATATCCTGATCCGGATATCTCCCGCCGGGGAAATGAATGTCAGCTATGTCGTTGCGGGACAGCCGAACGGATATCTGCGTGAGACGGGCTTGTCTTTCTACCTGCCCGAACGCCTGGATTATCTGCAATGGGAGCGCAAAGGCATGTGGAGCTGTTACCCCGAAGGCGCTTTTGCCGGAAACACGGGCGAAACTTCCCTTTATAACCCGAAGCAAGTGCGATATGGCGAGAACCCTGCTCAACCCTGGTTGGCCGATACGCACAACTATTACTATTGGGCGGATGCCGGTACAAACTGTGACCGTCCGTTGACGCAAATGGCAAAGGGTATGAAGGAGAACATCTATCGCTATACCCTTTCCGCTACAGGTGTGAAGGCAGGGCTTACGGTTTGTTCACCGGACGCATCCCTGGCTTGCCGCACCTCCAAAAGAGGAGACGGGCAGTTGATGCTTTACATTAATAATCGTTGGGATTATCCGGAGATTGCCTGGGGCAACTATTGCAAGACGTTGGAGGTGGTGCCTTGCTATGGCGAGATGAAGATTCGGTTCTGATTAAATTAATAAGAGAAGATAGCATGGAACTGTGTCAAAACTGCCTTGTCCCTGCGCTTGACGCGGGGCCGCAAAAGAACAGACCTTATTAATCAGATATTTATAGGGTCAGTTCTAATGCGATCCCACGTCAAGCGCGGGAACGGGGCAGTTTTGACACAGCTCCACGTATTGTTTAAAGATGGAGTTTCCCCTTGATCGCCTTCGGTATCGCGTCCTTATGGACCATCACATAGATGGTTTTGGCGCGGACGAAGCTCTCGGACATGTTCAGGTAGCCGCCGAACTTGTTGCGGTCGGTTCCCCATGAGTTCTTGGTGATGTAGTATTTCGTGCCGTTCTGGTCTTTGGCGATGCCGGTCAGGTGCATCAGGTGGTCGTCGGTGGTCACGAATGATTCGAATCCGGCCTGGCGCACTTCCGGGGTCACGTTGATTTCCGGGTAGGGACGTTCGAACTTGAAGACCTCTTCTAAGCGTTCCTTCTCCCCTAATTTCTCGAAGCGTGCACGATCCGTATTCGACAGGTCTTCCACCTTCTTCACTTCCGGGTTGATGGCGACACCGTTCGTAAAGGAGAATCCCTTCTCGCTCACGTCTCCGTCCCAGCAGACCGTATAACCGTTGTTCAGGGCATAATCCACCGTTTGCATCATCTCGTCGAGCGGCAGGTTATACATCAGGGAATGTTCCCAGTTGTCCGGCACTTCCACATCGAACTTCACATAATACGGATGGTGCGTGAAGCTGGTCAGTTCGATATAGTCGTCCATATTCAGCCCTAAAGACTCGGCGAACGACTTCGGCGTATATTCCTTTCCTTTATACGTGAACTTCTCCGGCAGCTTTCCCAGGTAGGTGTCGAACAGGTTAGCAATCAGCTTGTCATATTCCGGACTGCGTTGTTTCGCCTTCACTGCCACATCGGCGATAGCGTGCATGTAGCGAACCATCTCGCTGTGGTTATGCTTCTCGGAGTCGTAGTTGATACCCGTATATACCTCTTCCGGGACGATCCCTACCTGGCGGTACGCATTCATGAAAGTATGCGAAAGGCTGCCCTGCCCGATATTACCGTCCCCGCGACGCAGGTAGTTGTCCTGCAACTGGTTCATATATTTCTGGCGGACGATGAACATCTCCGAAAGGTCATACGTGCCTTTCCCCATACGAAGCAGTTCGGATTCCATAAACGACGTAGTGGCAAAGCACCAGCAAGTCCCTGTTGCCGCTTGGTTCTTAACCGGGGTAGCGGGAACCGTTACCACTTCCGTAAACTGGTACCCCTGACCGAACGTTGCCGAAGCAGAGAAAGCCAGCATGCAAGATAGAATAAGTGATTTCATGTATATAAAGATTAAATTATTAATTATCGTGTCTTGAAAAGCAACTATTATCTATTATATGAATATCGGTCAATTGTTCAGAATCCCCTCGCGAACATCTTCCAGAACTCGTCCGCCATCTCCTGCCAGCGCAGGATTGTCGCTCCTGCGAAGTCGGCCGTGTAGCCGGTCAGGAAAGCCCGTGCGGTCTCTTCCCCTTTGCTGTCCTGCAACTCTTTGTAGCGGTTTTCCACGAAAGGCATTTCGGATAAGCCCTTTTCCTCGAAATGGGCGACCGCGCCGTTGATCTTCTCTTTGGTCAATCCCCAGCGGACCGTAGCCAGTTTGTTTGCCGTCCGGTATTTCCAGACGATGGCATCTTCACGGTGGCGGTGTTGTCCGCAGATACCGAAAGCAGCCGGCAGGTCGGTCGTACCGGAGAAGATCGGGATACGCGGGCTCTGCCCCGGATTGTCGAACGACAGCCAGGCAACGCCGCCCACTGCATCCGGCAACCAACTGCGCAGCTGTATCACGTGCGAGTAGGAACATTGCGGAACCGCCACTAAGCGATTGCGTGTCACCGTCCCTTCCTTCACGCCGTTCAGCATATTCAGCATATCTGTTCCCATCCAGGGGTTAGCCGCCGGACTTGTGATCGTATCCGTTTCCTTCGTCTCCTTGTTCTTGACAGCCACTTTCAGATTCTTCGTCATGTCCCATTCCGTCCCTTCATACGTCTGGCGCAGCAGTGCCATCACATCCGTTACGGCAACCGGCTTGTCCGGCTTCACGCTGATCGGCAGTTCTTCCGAGTCGTACGACAGTTTGAGCGAAGGAGCCAATGCGTTCAGGATGAAATATTCGCGGATGCTGAATGCCTTCGGTTCGCCGAAATAGTTACCCCCGCTGTAGGCTTTCCAGAACTTGAACGGCTCCTTGCCGTCCCAGAAGCCCATCTTCTTAGCAACAGAAAATACGTTTTCGGAAGCCATATAGTTATCCCTGTCCTTCAGGTCGAGCGTCGAGATACGCGAGATATTGGCCGACACCCCCACATGATCGTCCGGGATGCGGACAGCCGCCCATACACCCCCGATCTTGTCCGGCCCCTCGCCGAACACCTCGAAATGCCAGACCTCATTCGGGTCGGCGATCGTCAGGCATTCGCCCGAATCCCCGTATCCGTATTCGGCAACCAATTGTCCGATCAGCCGGATCGCTTCGCGTGCCGTCGTGCAACGCTGCAAGGCTATCTTTTCCAACTCCTCGATCATGAACATACCTTTCTTGTTCTGCAACTCTTTGCGCCCGGAGATGGTCGTTTCGCCGATACCCAACTGTTTTTCGTTGAGGCAAGGATAGGAGGTGTTCAGGAACTGGTAGGTCGAGCGGGCTTCCGGTATCGTTCCTTTCAATTCCATATTCGTGCGGTCGGCAGGATATTCGGTGTGCATGCGGCCGTTATAGATGGCGACTGTCGTGTCGCGCTCGTAGCGTGCCGCCGGGACGATCTCCATCCAAGTGCGATAGTTCCCGTCGCAGGTGTGACTGGTCATGACCGAACCGTCGGCCGATGCTTTCTTGCCGACCAGGATGCTTGTACAACTTTCAGGAGTGTTGACCGGTCGGGAGTATTCGATTTCCTGGGCCCGAAGGCTGTTCCCGTAACAGATAAGTACAATAAGAAGGATAATTAGTCTATTCATGGCATTATCTTTAATTTTGTGGCTAAAGATATGAAATTTTCATATATTTGCTACCCCTTGCCGGGGCTTAATCCCCTGGCAAAAGAGGAATATCCCTGTAAAGGGAATAATTAAATATAAATATGCCATGAGAAAACTGATTTATCTGAGCACCCTGTTGCTCCTATTTGTGTTGCCGATGATGGCACAACACCCTTTGTTCCCGACCCCCGCAAAGGTGCAGAACGGGAAAGGCTCTTTTGTCATAGGAAAGAATCTCCAGGTACAAGGCAATGGCGGATATGCCGACAAGTTAGCCGCCGGACTGCAAACCGAGTTGAAAGAAGCCGGTTTGCAATCCTCACCCGCCAGCGGAACCATCCGCCTGGAACTGACGGACGACTGCAAGATGGCTGACGAAGCCTATACGCTTGTCGTCGAACCGAACAGCATCCTGCTGCAAGCCTCTTCCGAAGCCGGCCTGTTCTATGCGAAGGAAGCCCTTCTGCAACTTTCCCGTTTCGGCAAAGGTAACGTGCGTGCCTGTAAGATACAAGATCAGCCCCGCTATGGCTGGCGCGGTTTCATGCTCGACGAGAGCCGCCACTTCTTCGGCAAAGAGAAGGTAAAACAATATCTGGATATCATGGCGTCCCTTCGCCTGAACGTCTTCCACTGGCACCTGACCGACGAACCGGGCTGGCGCATCGAGATCAAGCGTTATCCGAAGCTGACCACCGAAGGGGCTGTCGGCAACTGGCACGACCCGAAAGCGCCCGCTACGTTCTACACCCAGGAAGAGATCAAGGAGATCGTTGCCTATGCAGCCGATCGCCACATCATGGTCGTTCCCGAATTCGACATGCCGGGCCATGCTACTGCTGTCTGCCGTTCCTATCCTGAAATCTCCGGTGGAGGCGAGGGCAAATGGCAACATTTCACGTTCCATCCCTGCAAGGAAGAGACGTTTGAGTTTATCAGCAACGTGCTCGACGAGATCGTCGCCCTGTTCCCGTCTCCCTATATCCATATCGGAGGCGACGAGGTGCACTACGGCAACCAGAGCTGGTTCACCGATCCCGAAATCCAGCAGTTCATCAAAGATAAGAACTTAGGTAACGAAACGGGCCTTGAACAGTATTTTATCCGCCGTGCCGCCGATATTGTCGCCTCCAAGGGCAAGACCATGATCGGCTGGGACGAGATGATCGATGCCGGTGTCTCTCCCGACAAGGCTGTCATCATGTGGTGGCGTCACGACCGCAAACACCAGTTGGTGAAAGCGCTCGAAAACGGCTACCGGGTGATTATGACCCCGCGCCGTCCGTTGTATGCCGACTTTATCCAGTACGGCGGTCATAAGGTGGGCCGTGTGTGGGGCGGTTACAACACGATCGAGGACATCTACCGTTTCCCCGAACCTATCATCCATCTGACACGCGATTATGAAGACCAGGTGATGGGCCTCCAGTTCTCCCTTTGGACGGAACGGGTCGCTGATGCCAAGCGTCTGGACTATATGACTTTCCCCCGCCTGGTAGCTGTCGCCGAATCCGCCTGGACTCCTGCCAAGTCGAAGGAATGCAGCCTCTTTATGCAGAAGCTCCCTTACTTCCTGCGATTCCTCGGTGAAAAAGGCATCTACTACTTCAACCCCTTCAACCCCGAATCTACACCCGAACCCAGTGCACCGGACAAGGACGATGTGTTGAAGAATGGATAAGATATATATGAAAAAGTGTATATTTGCGTCTGACGTAACAGAAAGATAAGAAAGGAAAACTGATATGGATTCGGATGTCAAAAACAAAGTGGAATATATCATTGCTGTGATAAGTGAGTTTGCTGCGGCACACTCACTTAACACATTGCAAGCCTATCGCTACTTGGAGAGGTTTAAAGGCCTCGACTTTGTGAGTCGTTTCTATAATGTGGAGCATACACTCTCGTTTGAAGACGTAATAGAAGATCTTACAGCATATTGCCACAGGAAAGGAGGGGCATTGGTATGATATTGTATCATGGCTCAAACACAGACATTGCAGAGATAGACCTTTCGGTGTCAAAGGTAGGTAAAGATTTCGGATGCGGTTTTTATCTTTCGGCTGATAAGGAGCAGGCTTTGGAACTTGCTGCCCGGAAAACGGAACAATTGGGAGTAGGGACCCCTATGTTGAACTCTTATGAATTTGACGAGAATAGTTTGCACGGCAGAGGTCTGTCGGTTCTCGAATTTCAGGAATACAGTAGGGAGTGGGCCGAGTTTGTGTTGATGAACCGCCGGAATCGAACGCGTGTACCTTCGCATAGCTACGATATTGTTATTGGCCCTATTGCAAATGATTCGGTTGGCTTTCAGATACGACGGCTCACTTCCGGGTTGATAGATATGGATAAGTTTCTTGAAGAACTTAAATATATGAAGGGAGTGACTATGCAGTACTTTTTCGGTACGGAGAAGTCTATCCGATATTTAACCAAAGTAAGTGGATTATGACCAAAGAACAATTTATGATAGAGGAGATTTCCAAGGAAATCGTACTGTTGCTTATGGAAGAGCACCAAATGGATATGCGTGAGGCTCTCAAGGCACTCTATACCTCTGATACATACAGCCGGCTCATAAATCTTGATACAGGGCTATATGCTCAGAGTACAGCCTATGTGTATGAATATCTTGAAAAAGAATTAGTAATGGGGAAAATGGTGTAAAGAACTTCCGGTCCCCGAACCCGGTGCCCCGATGTGTTGAAGAATGGATAAGATACAAAGCACTGTCTTTTGCCGTCTGCTTCAGCAGACGGATGAATAAATATCCGGCTTTGCCGGTTCCTCTGTGGGGGTTAGCCCCTTGAAAATAAGATATATTTTTTTCTTCCTACCGTCGGCTGAAGCCGACGGCAAGGGATATAGGTTCCTATTGCTTGGATTATATGCTGGTTTTTTTTTAAAAACGGCTCATTTTGTCCCCTTTTTGGAAAAAGTGCAAAAAAAGGAGCTGGTAGAGGCTTGCCGGAAAACATATCTAAACAATTGATTACAATCTATATAGTGAAGTCTTTTATATACTGGTGGAAAGTACATTTTTTACCCTGTTTTTGAGGGTAGTTTTTGTCTTGTTTCTTGCTTGTATATTATTGGGAATGAATAAGATAGATGGCTTTTTCCAAAATGACTAAAAAAACGTACGTTTAAATTCGTCATAATTCAGCTACAAAAATACAACTACTTTTTAAACCTGCAATTCTTTCTTCAAAGTTTTTTCCTTTTCTATATCGTTTCTTATCAATTAGATAGCCTTAGCTGTACGAAAAACCGCCTTTTGGCGACAAACCTTCCGAACCTTCTCCCAAAATGACGAATTTAAACGTACGTTTTAGCTGTCAAAATACAGATGTTAACATCTATCCATATAAGGTGGGCGGCTAAGGTTTGGATGATATTATTTCAATATTCATAGTATTATTAATTTAAATGTTTAAAGTATGAAGAAGAGAATCTTTACTCTTATGACGGCGGCTCTGCTCATGGCAGGTCCTGCTGTTAATGTTGCGTACGCTGCTGCTGGCGATATTACAGCTACAGCCGGTACTGCTGCAACTAAATTGGAAGGAACCAAATTTTATTTGGGTACTGCGACTGGTACATTATTCCCTATTGAAACCGTTATCGGTTCTGACTATGTGACTATCAGTACAGGTGCAGCTGCCGATGCAAGCACTGCTGTGTTTGAAGTGCGCAACCTGAAAACGGTTGATGAAACATCTGTATCTTTCGAATTGTGGACGGCTGGCAAGCAGTTGGGTGTAAAAAATGATGGTACTAAATTTACTGCGAGTGATAAAGCAGAAGACATCTTCACTTCTTTTGTCGCTACCTATGCAGACAAGAAAGATGCCGGAACATTGGGTTTCGACAAGATTTATGTTAACAAGTTCGGAGCGGCTGCAATTTCAAATTGGCAGTTCTTTACTGCAACAGCTGAACAAGATGCTGCTTTCTTGCAGGATTACAATAGCAAGGGTATCACATTGAGCTTCGAAGGCAAGAACGTTATCGGTAATGCTTTTGAAGAAACCTTGCAGGTGGTTCCGGTTGTGGATAAAGCTCTTGATGGAACTAATCCTACTACAGGTGGTTTTGTTTTGGCAAAAGGAACAAAAGATGATATGAAAGCATTTGTAACAGCAGCCAAAGCTACTGACGGAAGTATTATAGCTGCTGCAAAGAAGGTTTCATTACTCTCTATTACAGAAGAAACTTACAAGATCAACGGTGCTCAAGCTAAAGAAGCTGCTGTTATCAAAGTCTTGGAAAAAGGAAAGTTTGTTCCGGCTACTGCAAACATTGCAAATGTACTCTTTACAGGAGTTGAACAGGCAGACGTTCTGAACAACCCGGCTGCTTTGACGCTGACAATGGGAGATGTTGTTGTCGGTGGTGTTCAGCCTGACGGTAAAGGTGACAATGTGTATGTTACAACTGTTTTGAATAATGGTTCTTCTACTTTGACAGCTAACCCTGCTATCTTAGGTACAAGCACCTACCTGGATGCCTCTGTTCTGTTGAAGAAAGATGCTGTTAACACTGTTAATATCTATTTCACAAGCGGAAAGCAGAGTATTGATGGTGATGAAGACTCACAGTATGAATATCACAAATACTTGGTAGCAGGTGCTACAACTACTGCTTATCAGCTTGAAGCTCGTGCTAAATCTGAAATCGATTTGGCTTCTCCGATGACACAGTGGGTTGTTTCCGGTTTCGATGGTAAAGCAACATTTACGTTGACTAACCGTGAAGCTGCTTCTCCTGCTAATGAATTGGAATTGAAACTGAAGGCTACAGATGTAGCTGGTGAATATGAGATTGAGTCAGCTACACCTAATGATGATGATGCAATTGCTGCTGGTGTTACTGCAAACAGCACAGGTAATGCCGGTGCCAAGAATCAATCTTTGATCGGTAAAGTAGTTCGTTTCACCTCTGTTGCCACAACAAAGACTGACGGTTTCTTAGAAATGACAAAGGCTGAACGCGAAGGTGGTTTCCATCTGTTGTTCTCTGGTAAAGTGCCGGGTGGTATTGCTGAAATGTATGGTGTACTGAATGCTAATGATGCTACCGGAACTTATATTCCTTCTGAAGATAAGGGTAATTATGCTTTCACTGCTGAAGTAGCAAAGAGCACTGCTGACAGTGAAGCCAATTATATCATTAATGCTGTTGCTGCTGCTTATCTGGATAAAGATGGAAACATCGTTAGAACTAAAGATACGTTGGCTGTTCCTTCTTATAGATTGTATGTAGGTAAATCTGGTTCTGATAAACTGTATCTGGCAAAAGCTGCTGCAACAACAGTTGTTGGTGATGGCTCTGCAGAAGGCGAATTCTTCTTCCGCAAGAACAACGACGGCACTTATGCTATGGGTGTAGCTACAACAACAGGGTCTGGAGTTTATTCAACAGATATTACTGCTGCTGCTAATGCTGTAGAAGTTAAATCAGACGGTACTGCATTTGAAACAACAACCGCTACCCTTTACGTTCCTGCAATCAGCAACGTTACCATCGAGTTCAACGACAATTCCGATGCAACTTCTCTGCCAGCCGAACCGCGTCACGTATCATTCGATAACGTATTGGGTTCTGTAGCTATGCAGATGAATAAGAACAATCTGGAAGAAGGTATCCTGAGCAAGGAAGGTTTGACTTTCTGGTTGGATACGCTGGGTAAAGCTGACGTTCCTAAGTTCTATATCTCTCGCGGTGTAGAAGGACAGGATGAAAGACTGTTCATGTTCAACTCTTCTGATTCTCTGGGTATCTTCTCTGAAGACGACGCTCAGTTGTCTGAAAACAAGAACTACCTGTTGGAAGGTTCTGCCAATGATCCGAAAGCCATCTTCCGTGCTGCTACTTTGACTGCTAAAGACACACTGACAACTGCTGTTGACGGTGACCTGATTAAGGATGATCTGAAAGCATATCAGTACACGATCCAGTTGAACGACGAAGATGTAGACAATGAATATGTTGTGAAATCTGTTAAGGGTGGTTGGTTGTATGCATTGAACGGTAAGTTAGGTTTCACAGCTACACGTTCACAGGCTATGGTCTTCACTCTCGGCGACGAAACCCCGACAGCCAACGAAGGTGTCGAAGTATCCGAAGTCAAAGTAATTGCCGGTGAAGGCAACGTGACGATTGCTGGTGCTCAGGGCAAGAAGGTTGTTATCAGCAACATCTTGGGTCAGGTAGTGGCTAACACGGTTATTGCTTCCGACAATGCTACGATCGCTGCTCCGGCAGGTGTTGTTGTTGTAGCTGTCGAAGGTGAAGCTGCTGTTAAGGCTATCGTTAAGTAATTGATACTAAAATAATCCCTTACCGGGGGATGAATCCCCCGGTAAAAGAAAGACATTTTTTATAATCAAATAATCTAAATAATACCACGCGGTGTCCATCCGCTTTTTGGCGGAAGGTCCAATTACCCCGTGAGGGAGAACAAGTGGTAGTATTAATACTAAAGTAATGAAATTAAAAGTTCTACTGTAAGTACCTTTGAGAAAAGGGGAAGCAGGCAAAAAAGGCTCCGGGAGAAATCCTTCCGGGGCTTTCTTTTTTCCCATCTCCATCTGCCGGGAAATTTATTTCTCTATTACCCGGAGATAAATTCCCAGGCAAGGAAAATATATTTATCTTGGCTCTTATTTTATAATACCTGTATAACATGAGAAATACAAAAAGAATCACAAGAAACAGGATGGAAAGAAGAAGCCATCGAGTTGTTATCCCTTATCCTCGGCCTCTGTGAGAAGCGGCAGGCGAATGACGCCTTATCCAAGCGAGACTATGCCGCCCTGCGCAAGGCAGGCAAAAGGTTCGAGGAAATCACCGGTCTCGGATTGATATTCGGGTTCGAACGCATAGAGGTCAATGCCTCCTATGACCTGATCCGTCTCTGGAAAGCCATCCGCAACTTGCCGGAATTCGGACATGCCGGTTCAGGCATACACCGCCTCTTTGCCCAGATGATGAAAGTATTCAGGCTGAATAAGATCTCGCGTTCTTCCGCCCACAATTACTACAACCGCAAGGAAGACGAATGACGGAGGAAAAGACAACGGGAGGAAAAATATTTTCTCCCGTTGTCTTACCGTAAAGTAACGGCTTTTTGCCGATGGCATCCCTATATGCCTTGAAAATCAATCAGCATTGTATTCCTTTCGTTACTTTTCGCTCATTGACAAGGCTGAAGCAATAGCGTATCTTTGTCCATTATTAATCAAATAAAAAAATCAGTCATGAACAAGGAACACAAAGTCTCGTTGTTTCCCTCTCTTTACAAGTACGAAAGTGAAGAAACCACCCTCGAAGAAATTATCATCCTGATTCGCCGTCGCCGTTGGGTCCGTGAAATCACCGCCTATCGCCATGCCGTCGCCGAAGGACGTAAGGAAGAGGCTGTCCGGTTGAAGAGGTTCCTGCCAGGTTTCACCCCGTCAGGGGTTTTCCGGGGCGGGCATCGTGACGACCAGGTGGCGGCCTATTCGATGGTCGTCGGACTGGATTTCGACCATGTGGAAAATCTTGCGGTGCTGATCGCCCTCTTCCGGTCGATGCCGACCACGCTCGCCCTCTTCGTCAGTCCCGGTGGCGAAGGGCTGAAAGTCTTCGTCCGCGTGGATAGCGGGGCGGAACACCACCGCCGCGCCTTCGAGGTCGTCACTCTCCGCTATGAAGAGGTTGCCGGGATGGCGAGCGACCGCAAATGCCGTAACATAGGCCGTTGCTGCTACGTGAGCGATGATCCGGAGGCATACTATAATCCCGACGCCGAAGTCTTCCATGTGGCTGTCGAGATGCCCCAGGCGGCTTCCGGCGGAAACCGGGGTATGACGGATGCCGGGTCGTTCGTCTCCTGGTGGGCCGCCCGCAACCCGCTGGTCGAAGGGAGCCGTAACCAGACGGTCTACAACCTCGGTTGCGAGGCGAACCGCCGGGGTTTTCCGGAGGCGGAAATCGCTCGTTTGTGTGTCTCGCTGATGCAAGCTCCTTCGTTTTCGGCGCAAGAGATCGGTCAGGCGTTACATTCTGCCTATCAGTCTCATACGGGAGAATACGGGACGAAAGTCTTTGCTAACGGACAAATTGCGGACAGAACGGCACCCCATGCATCTGAAATCCCGAACCCCTCCGAAAAGGACCTGGAAAAGGAAGGGGAGGAGCTTCGGAAGCAGACGCCCTGCCTTCCGGACGACCTCTTGGAGAAGCTGCCGCCAGTCATCCGCGAAGCGGTCCGTTACTATGCCGACGTACGCGAGCGCGACATGGGCGTGCTCGCCGCCTGTACCGTCCTGAGCGCCTGCCTGCCCGGTGTGCACGGCTATTACCGTCGCAAATGGCTGACCCCGCATCTCTATACGGTCGAGGTGGCTCCGGCAGCCAACGGGAAAGGTTGTGTCGATGAGATGCGCCATCTGGCCGACCATTACGCCACGCTTATCAAGACCGAGAGCGAACGTGAGGTACAGGAGTACCAGCAGGCGCTCGATGACTGGGAGGCCAAGAAGGCGGAGCTTCGTGGCAAGCATAAGTCCATGTCGGTGAAGGATGCCCCGAAGCCGGCCTACGTCCGCTACTTGGTCGTGTCGGGTCAGGTGACGAAGGCGAAGCTGCTCGTCCACCTGCGCGACAACGGTGAGGCAGGCCTGCTGATCGTGGACAGCGAGATCGACACGCTGATTACGGCGACTAAGCAGGACTACGGGCAGTTTGACGACCTCCTCCGCAAGGCGTTCCACCACGAACCTGTGTCGTCGTCGCGCAAAGGCGACAATGAGATGATCCTCGTCGACCGTCCCACCGTCGCCCTCCTGCTGGCGGGTACGCCGGGACAGTTCTCCCGTCTGATACCTGATGCCGAAAACGGGTTGATGAGCCGCCTGCTGCTCTACACCTGCCGTTCGCGTGCCGTCTGGCAGGACGTGTCGCCCGAAGGGGGTGGAGCCGACTTTGTGAAGCATATCGCTTCGCTCTCGGAGCAGGTGAGGGGGATGGCCGTGCGTCTGCGGAAACGCAACTTGCAGGTCGGTCTGAGCCTTGCGCAGTGGTCGAAGCTGAACCGTTGTTTTGCGGATTTGCTGCGTGAGTCGGACCTGTTCGGAGGCGAGGAGTTTCTTTCGGTGGTGAAACGCTACGGTTTGATGACCTACCGCCTTTGCATGCTTTTCACCGCCCTCGAGGTGGCGGCCGAGGACGACTATATCCCCGGCCTTCGTGTCTGTTCGGACAGCCATTTCGCGGCAGCCCTGGCGATCACCTTGTGCTGCCTCGAGCACAGCCGCCTCCTGATGACGCAGCTACGCGCCCCGCAGGATCAGCCTGAACTGACGTTACCCCTCAAATTCCGCTCCGTCTACGACGCTCTCCCTTCTTCCTTCACCCTGTCCGAAGTCTACCGCCTCGCTGCCCTCGAAGGGATAGGCGAACGCACGGCACGCCGCTTTATCGCGAAGATTATTCCGTTGTATATCAAGAAGATGACACCTGGACAGTATCAGAAAAACACTCCTCCCGGAAAATAAATATATCGGGTGTCCGTTGTGTCCGTAGTTGTCCGTTCTCCCTTTTCCCTTCCTCCCCTATGGAGCATGTCGGGATGCTTTATAGGGGAAAATTGTTTCTCTATAGGGCAGAAGAAGATAGGGTGTAATAAGCAGGAAGAACACCTTTACCGGGGGATTTATCCCCTGGCAAAAGAGAGATCCTCCTTCTTTTTCCTCATCTTTCCTCTTCACTCCCTCTCCTGACCAGTTGTTCCCCGTGGCGGAGCAGGTGTGTCGTATCTTTGTTATGTGATTAAGAGTTAGAGGTTTAATTTAAAAAAGCAAAGAAACGTATGCCAGCAAAGTACAAGTTAGTGTTGCGTAAGGATATGCGCAAGGGAGCAGAGGCGGATGCCAAGTTATATTATGCGAATGCGAAAGCGGCGGGGACGGTCGGTATCCAGGAGTTATGCGACTTGATCGCCGAAGGTTCCACTGCCTCGGCGGGGGATGTGAAGCTGATTCTGGACGAGTTGATCCGGGTCATGCGGCGCAGTCTCGGCAAAGGGGAAGTGGTGCAGGTCGGCGAATTGGGAAATTTCCAGTTGCAGTTCGGCAGTACCGGCACGCTGACCGAGAAGGAGTTCAACAGTGCCCTGATCAAAAGCAAACGTATCCTGTTCCGTCCGGGCAAGCAGTTGCGGGATGCGATCAGCAACTACACCTTCGAAAAGATCGTTCCCGAAACTCCGTCCACTCCTTCGGGCGGGGGCGAGGAAGAGAGACCGGGAGAGCTTTGATTAGTTGAGAGTTGAAAGTTGAGAGTTGAGCTTCGCGTTTGTATAAATAATTTTCACCTTTCACCTCTTCACGGTTCTCCGAGGTGCCCCACGATGTAGTCCCGTTGGCGGGGAGTGAGGTATTTTAGTCCGGGGTGCCATCCGGCCTCTTCCAGGTCGTGCATCAGTTTGTCGCTGACGCGGATCCATTTCAGCAGTTGGCCGGTGGCGCTCTTTTGGGAGATGTTCGGGAAGTAGAGTTGGGCGAGTTCGCCCCATCCGTAGACCCTGTTCTGATTGAAGGAGTTTTCCATGATTGTACAGTGTGTTTCTTGATGCGGCGAACCGCTTGGTTTATAACCGCTAAGATAATAAATATTTGCCTGTTGAACAAGCAAATGCCTTGATAAATTCTCTCTTGCGGGGGATTAATAGATTGGCTCTCTCTTGCCGGGGGATTCATCCCCCGGATAAAAAGGAAAATGATTAAAAAGAAAAAAGATTAGGAAAGATGGATAAGAAGATATTTTACCTCCGTAGGTGCCGGGCTGCCGCTGAAGAGGCGGGACGTGCGTTCGATATGAACCCGCGTGTCATTCTGGCTCAGGGAGCGCTTGAAAGCGGGTGGGGGACCTCCTGTTTGGCGACGGAGCATAACAACTATTTCGGTATAATGGGTTACGGGGCGTCTAACGCCTGGTGGCATGGCGAACGGGTGGAGCTGGAGACGGCCGGCGGGATGGTCCATTATTTCCGGCATTACACATCGCCCCGGATGTCTTTCTTCGATTTCGCCCGCCTGATCCATACCGGTTACCACCGTGCCTGGAGCTTTAGCCGTATCCCCGAAGCCTATGCTAAAGAGATCGCTTACAGTCCCTACATAAGCGAACTGAACGGGGATAACCGCGAACGCTACCGCCACAGCATCATCGCTCTTGAGGAGGAGATCGGGAGGATGATGGATTGGGATGAGGGGATGGTGGCATGAAGATATAAATGATGCATCCCCCGGAATGAAAGAAGTAATGAATCATCAAATCATCAGTTATGAATAAATTAAGAAAAATCCTTGCATTTATCAGAGCCTTGTTGGGCTTTTTGTTGAACTTTAAAAAGAAGCGTCCGGATGGAAAGGAAGAGGAAAACGAGCCGGTTCCACCCGCGTCTGGCGGGCAGGAAATGTTTCCGGCGATTGTGCAACCCGCATTGCCTTCGCTTGTACCTGATGGTATTGGGCCTGCTG
>ERZ773173.1343-NODE-1343-length-22954-cov-5.826717_pt1 | contig 22954 bp, 19 predicted proteins | sample MGYA00580535_ERZ773173 | MGnify/ENA primary metagenome ERZ773173 (study PRJEB29015, sample SAMEA2737856) | human gut metagenome | biome: human gut; feature: human-associated habitat; material: faeces | place: China | collected 2012 ...
TTTTTCCGGTTTTGAAATGAAATTGGAGAAGGGCGAGACAGCCTGTATCGTAGGACAATCCGGTTGTGGAAAGACTTCCTTACTAAACGCCGTAATGGGCTTTGTGCCATTATATGAGGGGACTATTAAAGTAGGCGGGACGTTACTGGATAAATCAACCATTGATCTTGTCCGCCGCCAGATTGCATGGATTCCCCAAGAACTGGCGTTACCTTTCGAATGGGTAAAAGAAATGGTATCTTTGCCATTCGAGCTGAAAGTAAACCGTTCCGTTCCTTTTTCGGAAGAAAGGCTTTTTATGTGTTTTGACGAGTTGGGATTGGAGCATGAATTATACTTTAAAAGAGTAAATGAGGTTTCGGGTGGACAGCGCCAGCGCATTATGTTAGCTGTGGCCGCATTGCTCAATAAGCCGTTGATTGTAATTGATGAACCGACATCGGCATTAGATACCGGATCGACAGACAAAGTACTGGCTTTTTTCCGACGGCAGGCAGAAAAAGGGGCAGCTGTTTTGGCAGTATCGCATGATAAGGACTTTGCTTCGGGATGCCATTATTTAATAGAATTATAAACGAAATCTGTTAGGACGATATAAAACGAAACTTGTTGTGGGAACCATTGATATATCATATTATAATCTTTTTGTTGGCTTGCTGCTGCTTGCCATTCCCTTTTTCTATCTATGGAAATTTAAGACGGGATTGTTGAAACCTGCTGTGATAGGCACACTCCGAATGATTATTCAATTATTTTTTATCGGCATTTATCTAAAATATCTCTTTTTATGGAATAACCCCTGGATTAATTTTCTTTGGGTCATTGTTATGATATTCGTTGCGGGACAAACAGCATTGGTACGGACCGGACTGAAACGACGCATCTTACTGATTCCCATTACTGTGGGATTCTTGTGCAGTGTAATATTGGTCGGATTATATTTTATAGGTATTGTGCTTCAACTGGATAATATTTTTAGCGCCCAGTACTTTATTCCGATCTTCGGAATCCTAATGGGAAATATGCTATCGAGCAATGTGATTGCTTTGAATACATATTATAGTGGCCTGAAACGTGAGCAACAACTATACCGATATTTATTGGGAAATGGAGCTACGCGACAAGAAGCGCAGGCACCATTTATCAAACAAGCTATTATCAAATCCTTCAGCCCGTTGATTGCCAATATTGCCGTAATGGGACTAGTAGCCCTTCCGGGAACAATGATAGGACAGATTTTGGGAGGAAGCAGTCCGAATGTGGCTATCAAATATCAGATGATGATTATGGTGATCACATTCACTGCATCCATGTTGTCGCTGATGATAACCATTTCGTTAGCTTCGCGAAGGTCATTTGATGCATACGGAAAGCTCTTGGAGGTATCAAAAGAAGCTAAGAAATGACAATAATCGATCGTATATTTCAGGAAGTTGCCGGAATATCTATTCCACATTTCTTCATTACAGTGGAGTTTTCGGCAATGGGCTGCGAAATGCCGAAACGTATTGAAGCCTTTCTATGGGAAAAATATGAAATAATTCTTCGAGGCGCAAACGGTCGTAAGTTCGTTTATCACAAAGGAGAATGGCGGTTGATCTTTACATTTTTCCCCACAGATAGAGTCGTGGACGAGCGATATGCTTTGAAGAATAAAGTTCTATTCCGCCATGTATAATAACTTAATCTGCCCTACATATTAAATAATATAATAATAAATGATCCAATTAATTATATTTTTTAATATGCACAATATGGCGTGGCCACATGGCTTATGCCTTGAAATAAGGGAGGACATATTATGTCATTAAACAAGAAATCAATTGATGATATCAACGTAAAAGGCAAGAGAGTTCTCGTTAGATGTGACTTCAACGTGCCACTTAAGGACGGAAAAATCACAGATGAGAACCGTATCAACGGAGCTCTTCCAACAATCCAGAAATTAATCAAGGACGGGGGAAAGGTTATCCTTTGCTCACACCTTGGAAAAGTTAAAAACGGACCAAACGAGGGTGAGTCACTTGCTCCTGTAGCTGCAGCTCTTGAGGCTAAGCTTGGACAGAAGGTTACATTTGTAGCTGACTACAACGTAACAGGTGAGGCTGCAACAAAGGCTGTTTCAGAGATGAAAGAGGGAGATGTAGTTCTTCTTCAGAATACACGTTTCAGAGGCAAAGAGGAGACAAAACCACAGGAAGCCGGAGATGCATTCGCAAAAGAGCTTGCTGACCTTGCTGATGTATATGTATGTGACGCTTTCGGTTCTGCTCATAGAGCACATGCTTCTGTAGCAGGTGTTACAAAGTTCATCACAGCTAAGGGTGGAGAGAATGTTGTTGGATACCTTATGCAGAAGGAAATTGACTTCCTTGGCAAGGCAGTAGAGAATCCTGTACGTCCTTTCGTAGCTATTCTTGGTGGAGCTAAAGTAGCTGACAAGCTCAATGTTATCGACAATCTCCTCGAGAAGGCTGATACACTTATCATCGGTGGTGGAATGGCATACACATTCCTTAAAGCACAGGGCTATGAGATTGGTATCTCAATGCTTGATGAGACAAAGATTGATTACTGTAAAGAGATGCTTGCAAAAGCAGAGAAACTTGGAAAGAAGATTCTTCTTCCTGTTGATGCAGTTACAATCAAGGATTTCCCAAATCCAATCGATGCTCCTGTAGAGACAGAGACATATGATTATGACAAGATGCCTGCAGACCGTGAGGGCTGTGATATCGGACCTAAGACACGTGAGCTTTTCGCTGACGCTGTTGCATCAGCTAAGACTGTTGTATGGAACGGACCAATGGGTGTATTCGAGAACCCAACACTTGCAGCAGGTACACTTGCAGTAGCAGAGGCACTTGCTAAATCAGATGCTATCACAATCATCGGTGGTGGAGATTCAGCTGCAGCAGTTAACCAGATGGGACTTGGCGACAAGATGAGCCACATCTCAACAGGTGGCGGAGCTTCCCTTGAGTTCCTTGAGGGCAAGGAGCTTCCTGGCGTAGCTTGTGCTGATGATAAATAAGCCGAAAGCAGCTTGATGAAATCGAGCTGAAAGCAACTTAATGAAATCGAGCCGCAGGCGATGATTGAATTTAGTGCGAGGCTGTTCTTTGAGATTAGTGAAACCGAGCTGTAGGCGAAGGTTGAACTTAGCGAAAAGAACTACCACAATAAATATTTGTATACAAATACAAGGAGATATAAAATGGCAAGAAAGAAAATTGTAGCCGGCAACTGGAAGATGAACATGACTCCAAGCCAGGCTGTTAAATTAGTAGAAGAGTTAAAACCACTCGTAGTTTCAGATGATGTTGAAGTTGTTTACTGTGTACCTGCAATCGATATCGTACCTGTTGTAGAAGCATTAAAGGGTACAAATGTTGCTGTTGGAGCAGAGAATATGTACTTCGAGGAGAAGGGTGCTTACACAGGAGAAATCTCAGCAGAGATGCTTCTTGATGCAGGTGTTAAGTATGTTATCATCGGACATTCAGAGAGAAGAGATTACTTCAAAGAGGATGACGCACTTCTCAACAAGAAGGTAAAGAAGGCTATCGAGGCTGGACTTACACCAATCCTTTGCTGTGGTGAGACACTTGAGCAGAGAGAGAGCGGTGTTACACTTGACTGGATCAGACTTCAGATTAAGTCAGATCTCGCAGGTGTTGCTGCATCAGATGTTGCAAACATGGTTATCGCTTACGAGCCAATCTGGGCAATCGGAACAGGAAAGACAGCTACTTCTGACCAGGCTCAGGAGGTCTGCGGTGCAATCCGTGAGTGTGTAGCAGAAATTTATGATCAGGCTACAGCAGATTCAGTTCGTATCCAGTACGGCGGATCTGTAAATGCAGGAAATGCAGCAGAGCTTTTTGCAAAGCCTGACATCGACGGTGGATTAGTTGGTGGCGCTTCACTCAAGGCTGATTTTGGAAAGATCGTAAACTACAAGTAAATATTAAATCATAATTTAATATTTGATTTGACAATCACAATAACTAAATGTCACTAAATTCACCAGCTTAGCTGCATTTAGTGGCATTTATTATGTAATGAAATTTTTTGTGAGCTTGCATATGTCGCTGGAATAGAGCATTTTGCAAGCCTCATATGAAGAATAGAGGAAATATAAATGAGTAAGAAACCGGTAGTATTAATGGTACTTGATGGTTACGGCTTAAGTGACCACAAAGAGGGAAATGCCATCGCTATGGCAAATACCCCTGTTATGGATAAATTGATGGCAGAGTGTCCTTTTGTAAAGGGTGCAGCTTCAGGTCTTGCAGTTGGACTTCCTGACGGACAGATGGGAAACTCTGAGGTAGGACATATGAATATCGGCGCAGGCCGTATCATATATCAGGATCTTACAAGAATCACAAGGGCAATTGCTGATGGTGATTTCTTCAAGAACAAGGTATTACTTTCTGCAATCGAAAACTGCAAGAAGAATGACTCCGATCTTCATCTTTGGGGACTTCTCTCAGATGGTGGAGTTCACAGCCATATCGAGCATCTTTACGGACTTCTTGAGCTTTGCAAGAAGGAGAATTTTGACAGAGTATATGTACACGCATTCCTTGATGGTCGTGATACACCTCCTGCATCAGGAAAGGACTATATCGAGCAGCTTCTCGCCAAGATGAAGGAAATCGGTGTAGGAAAGCTTGCATCTCTTTCAGGACGTTACTATGCGATGGACAGAGATAACAACTGGGATCGTGTGCAGAAGGCTTATGATTCACTCACTAAGGGTGAGGGCGTAAAAGCTACATGCCCTGTAAAGGCTATGGAGGAGTCATACGCAAATGACGTTACAGATGAGTTCGTACTTCCTACAGTTATCACAAACGAGGATGGCACACCGGTATCTGTTGTAAAGGACAATGATTCTGTTATCTTCTTCAACTTCCGTCCGGACCGTGCTCGTGAGATGACAAGAGCATTTTGCGATGATAAGTTTACTGGCTTTGAGCGCCCATTCCTTAAGACAACCTTTGTATGCTTCAAGGATTATGACGAGTCAATTCCTAATAAGCTTATCGCTTTTGAGAAGGAAGAAATCAAGAATACATTTGGTGAGTATCTTGCAGCAAATGGCAAGAAACAGCTTCGTCTCGCAGAGACAGAGAAGTATGCACACGTAACCTTTTTCTTTAATGGTGGAGTAGAGGAGCCGAATATCGATGAGGCACGTCTTCTTGTAAACAGTCCTAAGGACGTTGCAACATATGACTTAAAGCCTGAGATGAGCGCTCCTGAGGTTGGAATGGATCTTGTTGAGGCTATCAAGTCGGATAAGTATGATGTTATTATCATCAACTTTGCTAACCCTGACATGGTTGGACATACAGGTGTGATTCCGGCTGCTGTAAAGGCTGTTGAGAGAGTTGATTCACTCGTAGGTGATGCAGTGCAGGCAATCAAGGATGTGGATGGAGTATTATTCATCTGTGCTGACCACGGAAACGCAGAGAAGATGATTGATTATGAGACAGGAAAACCTCATACAGCTCATACAACCAATCCTGTTCCTTTCATTCTTGTAAACGCTGACCCTTCTTACAAGCTTCGTGAGGGCGGATGTCTTGCAGATATCGCTCCAACACTGCTTGAGATTATGGGACTTCCACAGCCAAAAGAGATGACAGGAAAGTCACTTATCGTTAAATAAAATCTGTATTATATAGGCTCCGGCGCAGACAAAGGGTTTGAACCGGAGCTTTTGTTTTGATATATTAAAGATATAATAATAAATATAAGAATTGCTTATAAATGGCGTAAAATTATTTAAAAAAACTTATAATATACGTTGACTTTACAAATTGAGCTGGTATATAATTTAAGGGTAGCATTTGATTTGTAAAATAAATTACACATAAGATGGAGGACAATCATGCAGGAATTTAAACCATTCAAAGAAGGAAAAGTAAGAGAAGTATATGATAACGGGGACAGCCTTATTATGGTCGCAACAGATCGTATTTCCGCTTTTGACCATATTTTAAAGAATAAGATTACAGACAAGGGAGCCATCCTCACACAGATGTCTAAGTTCTGGTTTGAATTCACAAAGGATGTCGTTCCTAACCATATGATTTCAGTAGACGCAAAGGATATGCCGGAGTTCTTCGGCCAGGACAGGTTCAACGGAAACAGCATGCTCTGCAAGAAGCTTGAGATGCTTCCAATCGAGTGTATAGTTCGTGGATATATCACAGGAAGCGGCTGGGCAAGCTACCAGGAGAACGGTACAGTCTGCGGAATCAGACTTCCGGAGGGACTTGTTGAGTCTGATAAGCTCCCTGAGCCTATTTATACACCATCTACCAAGGCTGATCTTGGAGATCATGATGAGAATATCTCATTCGAAAAATCAGTAGAAGTATTAGAGAAGATTTATCCTGAGAAGGGCAGAGAGTACGCAGAGAAGATTCGCGATTATACAATTGCTCTCTACAAGAAATGTGCAGAGTATGCTCTTACAAAGGGCATCATCATCGCAGATACCAAGTTTGAGTTTGGCTTAAATGAGCAGGGTGAGGTAGTGCTTGCCGATGAGATGCTCACACCTGACAGCTCACGCTTCTGGCCACTTGATGGATATAAGCCTGGACAGGGACAGCCTTCATTTGACAAGCAGTATGTAAGAGACTGGCTCAAGGCCAATCCGGACAATGACCTTCTTTTACCTGATGAGGTTGTTGTGAAGACTGTAGAGAAATATAAAGAGGCATTTGAGCTTCTTACAGGAAGCAAATTCAGCCGCTAATATATTATTTATTCCGCGTTACTATTTCGCAATTATAAACGGAGATATTATGAACCAGGACAATAACATAAATCAGTATATAAATACTAGTATAGATACAAAAAGTCATACCGGTACAAAATTAGAAAGGTGTTCTGATATTGACGAGCATAACCATGTATTTGATGAGCTTCATGAGGAGTGTGGTGTGTTCGGCATGTATGATTTTGATGGAGGAAATGTCGCATCCACTATCTATTATGGTCTTTTTGCGCTTCAGCATAGAGGACAGGAAAGCTGTGGTATTGCAGTGAGTGATACACATGGACCAAAGGGAAAGGTGACCACACACAAGGGTATGGGCCTTGTAAATGAGGTATTTACTCCTGATATCTTAGAGCCAATGAAGGGAGATATCGGAGTGGGACATGTGCGCTATTCAACAGCAGGCTCATCAACACGTGAGAATGCACAGCCTCTCGTATTAAATTATGTCAAGGGCACACTTGCCATGGCACACAACGGAAACCTCATTAACGCAAAGGAGCTTCGCAAGGAGCTTGAGTATACAGGAGCTATTTTCCAGACCACAATCGACTCTGAGGTTATAGCTTATCATATCGCAAGAGAACGTCTTAACTCAAAAACAGCGGAGGAGGCGGTCAGACGTGCCTGCCAGAAGCTTAAGGGAGCCTATGCACTTGTGGTTGAGAGCCCGAGAAAGCTTATTGCAGCCAGAGACCCATTTGGTTTTAAGCCTCTTTGCATCGGAAAGAGAGACAATGCATATATCGTTACATCTGAGACCTGTGCGCTTGATACAATCGGTGCAGAGTTTGTCAGGGATGTAGAGCCGGGAGAGGTTATCACTATCACTCCTGAAAAGGGCATTGAGTCTGATATGACTATGGCACTTGCCCCTGAAAAACAGGCCAGATGTGTGTTTGAATATATTTATTTCGCAAGACCTGACAGCCATATTGACGGAGTAAGCGTGTATGGCAGCCGTATCAAGGCTGGCAGATTCCTTGCAATGGATTCACCGGTTGAGGCTGATATCGTGACAGGAGTACCGGAGTCAGGAAATGCCGCTGCTCTTGGTTATTCACTTGAGTCGGGCATTCCATATGGCACAGCATTTGTCAAGAATGGTTATGTCGGCAGGACATTTATCAAACCTAAGCAGTCAAGCCGTGAATCAAGCGTGCAGATAAAGCTTAATGTATTAAAGGAGGCTGTTAAGGGCAAGAGAGTTGTTATGATTGATGATTCAATTGTGCGAGGAACAACCTCAGACAGAATAGTGCGTATGTTAAGAGAGGCGGGTGCCACAGAGGTGCATGTGCGCATCAGTTCACCGCCATTCTTATGGCCTTGCTATTTCGGTACAGATATTCCTGCAAGAGAGCAGCTTATCGCTTACAACAGGACTATTGAGGATATCAGACAGATTATAGGTGCAGATTCTTTAGGCTACCTTGGAATTGACAGACTTCATGAGATGGTAGAGGGATTGCCAATCTGTATGGGCTGTTTCACAGGAAAATATCCGATGGAGCCACCGAAGGATGATATCAGAGGCGAGTATTTTGATAAAGAAATAGACCTCGAGAGAAAAATGCTTAATCGCTAATAAAGGAGAGAATATGAGTACAGACAGATACACAAGTCCTCTTTCTGAGCGCTATGCCAGCAAAGAGATGCAGTATATTTTTTCGCAGGATATGAAATTTACCACTTGGAGAAAGCTCTGGATTGCCCTTGCAGAGACTGAGATGGAGCTTGGGCTTTCACAGGATGGCAAGCCGGTTATCACACAGGAACAGATTGATGAATTAAAGGCACATGTGAATGATATCAATTATGATGTGGCAAAGGAGCGTGAGAAGCTTGTGCGTCACGATGTAATGAGCCATGTCTATGCATATGGACAGCAGTGCCCTAAGGCCGCAGGAATTATACATCTTGGAGCAACCTCATGCTATGTAGGTGACAATACAGATATCATCATCATGAATGAAGCATTAAAGCTTGTTCACAAAAAGCTTATAAGTGTTATTGCGGAGCTTGCAAACTTTGCTGATAAGTATAAGAATCAGCCAACTCTTGCATTTACGCATTTCCAGCCGGCACAGCCGACAACAGTTGGAAAGCGTGCCACACTGTGGCTGAATGAGTTTATGCTGGATCTCGAGGATTTAGAGTATGTGCAGGGCACATTAAAGCTCCTTGGTTCTAAGGGCACTACAGGAACACAGGCCAGCTTCCTTGAGCTCTTCGACGGAGACAATGAGACAATAGACAAGATAGATCCAATGATCGCAAAGAAGATGGGCTTTAAGGATTGTTATCCGGTGTCAGGCCAGACATATTCCCGTAAGGTAGATACGAGAGTAGTAAATGTGCTCGCAGGCATCGCTGCATCAGCTACAAAGATGTCAAACGATATCAGACTGCTCCAGCATCTTAAGGAAGTAGAGGAGCCGTTTGAGAAGAACCAGATTGGCTCATCAGCCATGGCATATAAGAGAAATCCTATGAGAAGTGAGAGAATTGCATCTCTTTCAAGATATGTTCTTGCAGATGTAATGAATCCTGCAATTACCTCGGCTACACAGTGGTTTGAGAGAACACTTGATGATTCAGCAAACAAGCGTCTTTCAATACCTGAGGGCTTTCTTGCTATAGACGGAATACTTGACCTCTGCCTCAATGTGGTAGATGGACTGGTAGTATATCCAAAGGTTATTGAAAAGCACTTTATGGCAGAGATACCATTCATGGCAACAGAGAACATCATGATGGATGCTGTAAAGAACGGCGGAAATCGTCAGGAGCTCCATGAGAAGATCAGACAGCTCTCAATGCAGGCAGGAAAGACAGTAAAGGAAGAGGGAAAAGAAAATAACCTCGTAGACTTAATCGCTGCAGACCCTGCATTTGGACTGACAAAGGCTGATATCGAAAAGAACCTTAAGCCTGAGCTTTATGTGGGACGTGCACCTCGCCAGGTAGAAGTATATCTGCGTGATGTAGTTAATCCGGTGCTTGAAGCACATAAGGATGAGAGTGGAGTAAAGGCAGAGATTAACGTATAATATCGAAAGTATAGATAACGGTAAGTTGCTTGTGTTAACATATTTATCTAAATGAAAAGCCCCGGCATATAAACCTGTTTCATGGTTTATATGCCGGGGTTTTATATATTATCCGTCAAGTATGAAGTTAGTTTAAATTAATTCTCTTTGTCATCATCTCAGGGTTGGTGGCCTCGCTGATTGCCACATGCTTGCTGATTACACCGGCCTTGTACAGATTGAAGATGCTTGTATCCATTGCAATCATATTCTCAGCTGCAGAGGTGTAGATGATACCGTCAATCTGATGGACCTTGCCTTCACGGATTAAGTTCCTTATTGCAGGCGTGAGTACCATGATTTCAAAAGCAGGCACCATCTCACCGTTTGTGGCAGGTAAAAGCTTCTGGCAGACGACAGCCTGCAGCACAGATGCAAGCTGGATGGCTATCTGGTGCTGCTGGGAAGCAGGAAACGCATCGATTATTCGGTCAATGGTATTTGCGGCACCAATTGTGTGAAGTGATGAAAATATGAGATGACCGGTTTCAGCCGCTGTGACGGCTGTATTGATGGTCTCATAGTCTCGCATCTCTCCAAGCAATATGACGTCAGGACTCTGGCGGAGTGCGGCGCGAAGTGCAGTGAGGTAGCTTTCTGTATCTGTGTTGATTTCACGCTGTGACACAATACATTTGTCATGACGATGTAAAAACTCAAGCGGATCCTCAAGAGTGATGATATGCTCTTCCTTCTCATGGTTGATCTGATCAATAATACATGCAAGTGTGGTAGATTTACCGCTTCCGGCTGGGCCGGTAACCAGCACCATGCCGTTGTTTGTTTCCGCAAGCTCCATAACAGAGTCCGGTATATGTAAATCGCTTGGCTTTGGCAGTGTGAATGAGATAACACGGATGACAGCAGAGTAAGAGCCACGCTGCTTGAAAGTGCTCACTCTGTAACGTGATACTCCCGGTATAGCGAAGGAAAAGTCATCATCTCCGGTTTCCTCGAATTTTGAAATATCTCTCTCGGCAAGAGCATAGATTGATGTGACAAATTCAAAGGTTTCTTTTGGAATCATTCTGATTTCATTGAGGCACTCCATCACTCCCTTTGATTTGTATGTGAGAGGGCGGCCGGCCACTATGAAAATATCCGATGCTCCGTTGTCAGTCGCTTCCTTTAATATCTTTTTAACATCCATTTTAGTTTCCTCCAATTAAGTTTAGTGTATCATTTTCCTCGAAAGCTGTGTCGGTATTGAGCTTCCATTGTTTTATTTTATAAAAAGCATCCTGCCTGTGGACAGGATAGTTGATATCAAGCTTTACAGTGAGAGTCTGCGTATCGCTTACAGTACAGGTAATAGTATAGGTCAGACCGGTAACCTTGCCGTTTGATTCATTTTCAGCGAGGTTTTTATTTATGGCAGTATCGTTGTCTGATAGAGCAGTCTTTATGGCCTCATAGTATGCTGCTTTATCAGGACTGCCATCGTAGGCGGATGCAAGAATGGTATCAATCTGTGATATCTCATCCCATACCTTTTCACATGCACGGTAATACGAGCTGTTGTTATCAGCAACGCGTTTGCTCAGCTTATAGTCAGAGTTTGCTGTGACAAAGGCGAGTGCAGAGAACGTGACAATGCATATCATGGAAAAAGTAAGCAGGATGGTGGAAAAACCGAAATTTGAAAATTCTCTTCTTTTTTTCATGGGGTGCTCACCGTCCTTCCGTCAGAGGAAAGTGCAGTATAGCTGCATGCAGTAATGCTGTATACACAGTGGCTGTCTGCTGCTATAAACTCTATGTCAGCCTTTTGTACTCCGTAGGCATCCTGCCCAAGCCTGCTTACAATAACCTTGTATGCGGCATCATCCTTATCACATGGATGATAGCTTTTGTCAAGATAAATGAATAGCTTTTCATCTGCACAGATGGAGCCGTCAAAGAGCGATGATACGGCGTTTAAATCGCCATGCTCCTGTTCGTATGCGCTTGCTGCATTGCTGCATGCATTAACAGCCTCATGCAGCACCTGAGTTTCTTCTGTCAGCTTGTGGGTCTTTATGAAGAAAAGCAGTCCCACAATCAAAAGAGCTGAAAAAAGCAACAGATTAATGGTAATCTCAAGCAGGAATATTCTGTTTTTCGATTGTTTAAGCTTTGTTGAAATCATGGTTTATTCCTTGTGGTATGTAAGTTTGTGTGGCATCGAGTGGCATATTAGGGAGCGGTGTACGTGATATTGCTGCATTTATTGTCAGACGATGGTTAGTCGGAATTGATGGAGCAGTAGGTATCGGTAGTGCCACCGGATGTATCGGTGATAGTTACGGTAATCATTTTGTCGGTGGTTTCTGACATGTCAAGTCCCCCGATTTCGACAATCCTTTGTCCGCTGTCCAGACTGTATGGGGAACCATCCTGTACATAGAGCTCTCTTAGAGAACCGCCATAATAGTATATGAAAGTATTATACACGATGTCATTTATTGTGTTTTTCAGACATAGAGCCTTTGTGCCATTTATTGTTTCCACACTGATTGCAGCGTCAGAATCATTCTGTCTGACTTTTTCGCGCAGATAAGATGTGACAGTGCGTATTTCGTAGTTGTAATTCATGGCATTGGCAGTGGACTTGTATTGCTTTACGCCAATCAGCACGAGGATAAAAGCAGTCAGCGCAAAAAGAAAAAAAAGCAGCATCACAAAAAAACTGTCAGCCTGATGTGATCTTGATTTTAGCTTGAACATGGGTTATTTCCTCTCTATTATTGTCACATCGGGACGCAGATTGGAGCCGATGTATTGATAGTCTATGTAATAATAGTCGCTGTCGTAGGTGAGACCATAGTGGTCTGTTAGATAATCTATGTCAGGAGGGTATGTTCCCTCAAGAGCATAGCACTGTGTGATACTTCGTGTGAGGGCGCGTTCCAGCGTGCTCTTGCTTCTTTTGGTATTGTCATCTGACAGCTTTGAAGAGAAAGCACTAAACAAAACGGTACATGCGGCTAAAAGCACAATTGGTATGAATTTCCATATGGTTGATTTCTTTTTCTGAACAAAAAACAGCATACTGTGCCTCCGTAAGCTATCCTATGCTTGATATAATTCCAAGCAGTGGGAGTAAAAATGATACTAGTATGAAGCCAATGAATATACAAAGCAGGATAACCATAGCAGGTTCAATCACTGATATGAATCGTGACAGCCTTGCATCTGTGTCATCCTCACAGGATGTACATATATGTTGCATGACCTCGTCCATAGCCCCGGTTTTGCTGCCGATTGCAATCCAGCTTGAGTACATCTTTGAAAAAATATTGGAGTGCAGCAGTGCCTCCGAAAATGTCTCGCCGTTAGATATATTTTTACGGCAGTCATTTATTTTAGAATCAAGGACAGGATTGTTTACAAGAGCCTGTGCGAGGTCCAGACCACGGTCTGTGTCAAGTCCGCTTGAGAGTGCTAAAAACATGCAGTTTGCAAAGCGGCTGGATGCGATTGACATGGAAAGAGCAGTTTTCATAAGGAACTTTTTCCCGAAGCGTGTCTTAAAAAATATAAAAAGAACTAGTGCGGCAAAGAGCATGAAAGCTATAATGATAAGCAGATATCTATTGATGTATTTACTGAGCTTCATGAGCACGGCAGCGGTGCCGGTAAGCTCACTTCCAAGCTCGGCATATATCTGTGAGAATACAGGTAAAACCTTGGCAATCATAACGACAATAACGGCAATCATCACGGCAGAAAGCACGAGAGGATAGGTAACGGCACTTTTAATGCCTGAAGCTATTTCGTCTTCGCGGTCATAGTACTTTGAGAGAGAATTTAAGACCTCTTCAAGACGGCCGGTTTCTTCACCTAGCTGTATCATATTAATCATATATTTAGGAAAGTATCCTGTATTTTTAAGTGCACTGTGAAGCGTGGCACCAAGCTCCATCGGCTTATATATCTGCTCGAGCAGATTATGTGTCTGCTCATCAGGTGCTTCATCACATAATATGGAAACACCGTAGTATGTAGGCAGACCGGCTGCTATGATAAGAGAAATCTGCTGACAGAAGGCAGAAAGCTCTGCATTGCTCAAAATCTTGGATTTTCTAGACATTTATGTCCTCCTAATAGACGTATTTGGTAATGTAATCACTCTTTTGTGCTATGAACTTCTTTGGTGAATCACTGGTAGATGCAAATGTTGGATCCAGCATATTCCATGAGGTACCATCAAACTCGATGATGCCGTTTATCCAGCCCTTGTCCTTTATGTAAGTACTAATCCAGGCATGATATTCTTCACCGGCATATCCTACCTCTAAACGTGTGGGAATAGCCTGAGTCCTTAGCATAGTGGCCATGACTGCCGCATAGTCAAAGCATATACCGGTATTTTCAGTAAAGACCTTGTCCACATCAGGCAGATAGCCGCTTTTGACATTTTTAGCCTTGTCATAGTCGTATTTGAAGTTTGAAATGATATAATTGTATACACTTTCCACGACCTCAGTATCGCTGCTGCAGTAGTACGCCAGTGAGCTGCCTTCCTTCACAGCCAAAGAATCGGCAGTGAAATTTACATACTGGTTAGGGTACAGATACGGTCCGAATTCATCGGTGATGGAGACGGAAATCACCTGCGACAGCACGGTAGCATATTGTGTCCCCTCAACATTTTCAAAAACGGTTACAGTATACGAGCCACTTGAAGAGACAAGAGGAAACACTTCATTTCCTCCATGCAGATCAAAGGTGTACGTGACACCGTCAGGCCCGGTTATCTGAAGCTTGACCTTTTGATTAGAACCGTGATAATCAACTATGATATAGCCGCTGCTGCTGTTTGATGCGTCGATAGTAGCCACATCACAGGTATAGGTTTGTGTGCCGTCGGCGGTTGGAGTGAGCACCTTTGGTGCAGAGTCCCAGGTGCCCTTTTCAGTAGAAGTATGGGAAAGAGGCTCCTTAGATACATCGTCATTTTTGGAATTACCGCATGCACCAAGCAAAAGGCATGATAATAATATGAGTGGAAGTGCTTTTTTATACAGTATGCACTTCATAAAAATCTCCTAAATATAAAGTTGTTTCTTTTTTAATTATATTATAATGTATTTTCTTGTAAAATAAAATGGAAAAATGTATAATATTAAAAAATGGTTTAGATTATCAAAAGAAGAGAGCAAAAAGAAAACTCTTGACTGTGCAATAAAAACGTAGTATATTAGTTCTGTTATTTAGAATTGAAATTAGGAGGTCTTATCGTGGCAACTTTAAAAATTGTTTTATCGGTATTATTTATAATCGTCAGTTTAGTAATTACTATAGTTATTCTTTTCCAGGAGGGCAAGTCAGCAGGACTTGGCACTATCGCCGGAGTTGCTGATACATATTGGGGCAAGAACAAGGGACGTTCAAAGGAAGGACGCCTGGTTAAAGCGACAATTGTATGTGTTGTTCTTTTCTTTATTATATCAATTGCTTTAAATATGGGAATATGGTAAATACTTAGACTGTCGAGAAATCGGCAGTCTTTTTTATCGCATCAACATCCAGATGATGAAATTTTATTTAAAGCCTGTGCATTTGAAATCAGATGGGGCAACGAAAAGGAGAGATAATGAGCAATATAGATAAATATGAAGCACGAAAAAAGATGGTCTATGACTTTATGTGTGATGACATGTATGTTCCGATGAAAATCAAGGAACTTTGTATAGTACTCGGAGTAAAAAAAGAGGACAGACCACAGCTTGAACAGATTCTTTTGGATTTGCAGGCAGAGGGAAGGATAACACTCTCAAAGCGCGGCAAATACTCAAAGTCGGAAATTAAAAAGACAGTCGGCGTATTCACAGCGCATCAAAGGGGATTTGGCTTTGTCACTGTGGAGGGAGAGCCTGATGATATTTTTATCCCTGCAGAGTATGTAAATGGTGCGATGCACATGGACACTGTCGAGATTACAATCTCACCTGTCACAACAGGACGCCGCAAGGAGGGAAAGGTTGTTTCCGTCATAGAGCGAGGCATGAAGCAGGTAGTTTGCACCTATGAGGCAAGTGATAATTTTGGTTTTGCAGTGCCTGACAATACCAGATTTGGCACAGATATTTTCATACCAAAGGAACGCTCAAAGGGTGCTATGTCGGGCCATAAGGTAGTGGTTGAAATCACAAGTTATGGTAAAAAGGGCAAAAAGCCGGAGGGCAAGGTTGTTGAAATAATCGGACATATAGATGACCCAGGTACGGATATTCTTTCTATAGTAAAGGCTTATGATCTGCCGGTGGATTTTTCGGAGAAAATCATGCATCAGGTGCAGAATGTGGCAAAGGATGTGACACCTGCGGATATGGCGGGCAGGATGGATTTACGCGACTGGATGATGGTCACGATAGACGGAGAGGATGCAAAGGATCTTGATGATGCCGTGTCTTTATACATGGATGGCGACAATTATGTACTTGGAGTACACATAGCAGATGTGTCGAATTATGTGCAGGAGCACAGTGCCCTTGATGTGGAGGCACTTAAGAGAGGAACATCTGTTTATCTTGTAGACAGAGTAATTCCGATGCTTCCAAGAGAGCTTTCAAATGGCATATGCTCCTTGAATGAGGGATGTGACAGGCTGGCTCTTTCATGCATTATTACAATAAATAAAAAGGGTGAAGTTATAGATCATAAGATTGCAGAGACAGTCATAAAGACAAACCGCAGGATGACATACACAAATGTAAAAAAGATTCTTGCAGATAAGGATGCCGCTGTGATTGAAGAATATAAGGAGCTTGTGCCTATGTTTGAAAAAATGGCAGAGCTTGCAGCAATTCTACGCAAAAAGAGAATGAAACGAGGTTCTATAGACTTTGACTTTCCGGAGACTAAAGTTGTGCTCGATGAAGATGGTCATCCGATAGATATAAAGCCGTATGACAGAAATGTGGCAACAAAGCTCATTGAGGATTTTATGCTTATAGCAAATGAAACTGTGGCTGAGGATTATTTCTGGCAAGAAATACCTTTTGTATACAGAACACATGACAAGCCGGACTCAGAAAAAATTGCAAAGCTTTCCACATTTATCAATAATTTTGGCTATACGCTTCATATTGGTGCTGATGAGGTACACCCAAAGGAGCTTCAGAAGCTTTTGATGAAGGTGGATGGCACAGATGAAGAATCCCTGATAAGCAGACTGACACTGCGCTCTATGAAACAGGCACGATATACAACAGCATGTACAGGACATTTTGGACTGGCAGCAAATTATTATTGTCACTTTACATCACCAATCCGCAGATATCCTGATTTGCAGATACACCGTATCATCAAGGAAAATATCCGCGGCAGGATGAATGATAACCGCAGGGAGCACTATGAGTCTATACTCGATGCTGTTGCAAAGCAGGCAAGTGAGACCGAACGACGTGCAGAAGAGGCAGAGCGTGAAACAGTCAAGCTTAAAAAATGTGAATACATGTCAAATCATATTGGTGAATGCTTTGAAGGAGTTATATCAGGTGTCACGGAGTGGGGCTTTTTCGTGGAGCTTCCAAATACAGTTGAGGGACTTGTGCGCGTGACAGACCTGACAGATGATTTCTATGAGTTTTACGAGGATACCTATGAGCTAGCCGGTTCAGCCACCAATAAGAGATACAAGCTTGGACAAAAAATCAAGGTTGTTGTGGACAGTGCTGACAAAATTATGCGTACAATTGATTTTAAACCGGCGGAATAATATGACAATAATGACGAAATTTTTTTATGATTTAAAAATACTTATTTGATTATCTGTTATTTGTCGGTCGTTGTGCGATAGATTTATTGAAAAAGATGTCATAATATATTATATAGTGTAAATAAAAAGAAATGTGAACCAGCGGTTTACAATAATTTACGTTTTAGATATTGGCAATTATAAAAAAATGTGTTAGTATTGTAAAGCAGTTTGAGGAAAGGAGATACCGACATGGCTAAGGAACCAAAGAAATTAATAGCCAACAACAAAAAGGTCTATCACGATTACTTTTTGCTTGAGAAATACGAAGCCGGTATTTCACTTGCAGGAACTGAGGTGAAGTCACTTCGAATGGGAAAGGGCAGCATAAAGGAGTCGTTCATCCGTATTGAGAACGGTGAGATTATCCTGTATGGCATGCATATCACACCATATGAGAAGGGAAATATCTTCAACAAGGATCCACTCAGACCTAAAAAGCTTTTGCTCCACAAGAAGGAAATCGAAAAGCTTTCATCAAAGATGAAGGAAAAGGGTTTCACAATTGTGCCTGTGGAGGTATACTTTAAGGGGAGTCTGGTCAAAGTAGAGATAGCACTTGCCAAAGGTAAGAAGCTTTATGATAAGAGAGCAGACATAGCCAAGAAGGATCAAAAGCGAGAGGCACAGAGAGATTTCAAAATCAGAAATCTTGGTTAGCAAAAAAATGAATATGGGCTAGTAAAGGTTTCGACGGGGCCCACAAGGTCCGGTGGACCTTGGCTTTGGGCGGACCGAAGCGGAGCGGAGAACATGAAGCGTAGCTGCATGTACCCCGCAAAAAAATTGAATATGGGCTAGTAAAGGTTTCGACGGGGTACATGCAGCTGGAGAAGCGAGTCGTATGGCGATGCGTTAAATGGCCAAATTAAAATTAAACGCTGAAGATAATTTAGCATACGCTGCCTAATGGCAGCAGTCTGACCTAGAGCACTCACACTTTAGGACCCAGGCTTCGACTATGTGAGAAACGACGTTGGCAAAGCTTTGAGCCATCGGGCGTATCATGAAGCTACTGAAACCACAAGGTTGTTTGTTATCGTGTGGCAGAGGGAATGTTAAATAATAAACTACACTCGTAGAAGGACAGGGAATTGTATTTCGGACACGGGTTCGACTCCCGTCTAGTCCACTAAAAAAGTGGCTTAAATACTGAATTTGAGCCACTCATTTTTTTAAAGGTACTCAAAAAGGTACTCAACATTATTCTTTTTTATGAAAAGAGAATCAAGCATAAACGAATAAATAAAGGCTTTACACTTCATTGTGCAAAGCCTTTTATTAAATTATTTTTTCCCTTTTAGGTATTGTGTACCTATGGGAAATGAGTTTATAAATGTACATTGCAAACAGCAGACATGAGGTAATACTCCGCTTCTTTAGAAATGATGTCCAGCCAATATTACTATAATATCAGATTTAAATGATTGATAAATCCTGACATTTTTGCTATTCTAATTATTATAGAAATATTGCAACGGAGGTAGACAGGCATGGCGGTCAGAGAGATAATCTTAACAGAACAGAACAGAACAGAACAGAACAGAACAGAACAGAACAGAACAGAACAGCACTCTGACTGCGCCTTTTTTCGACTGTTCATATTCATAAAAGGAAACGGATAAAAGCATCAATAAATATGTACATGGATAAGATGTATGTATTTAGTGGTGCTTTTTCTGTCTGATAAGGGGGGATCATTTGATTTGAATTTAAAGCATGGTCATACATGGAAATTAAGAAAACGTATCTATTTTAATACTATATTTACAAAAACAAAGGAGGATTCAGATGAGAAGATTAAAGCATAATTTTAAGAAAGGAATGGCGTTTGTTCTTACCTTTGCCATGATAGCAGGACTGGTTCCTGCTATGTCAGGCGGAGCAAATACGGTGCAGGCTGCAACCGGTTCCGGAACAGAACCAAGCGTTACCGCATATGCTACGAAGTACCAGTTAATGACCGCATTTACCCCGGATGCTAATGGTACTGCTACGACCAAAGGAAAGCTGGTATTTGGTAAGAAATCAGATGGAACAACAGCACAGGAATGGTACATCTTAGGAAAGGATGAGGGTGTATCAGGAGATAATACCATCATCGTTGCCGCAAGCCCGATTGCAAGAGGGCAGAAGTTTAATTCAGACATAAGCAATAAGAATGATGAAAATCTATGGTCAGATTGTGTTTATAGTGAAGCGACTATAACAGAAGTATACGCAAATCACTACGGAGCAAGTGAACTTCGTGATACACTGCAGGGTATGGCTACGAATACATCCTACTTCACCTCAGCCGAGCAGGGCTTGATGAATGCCACCACAGTGACAACGAAGGATACGAAGAATAGTAGTGTAACCTATACCACCACAGACAAACTGTATGCGTTACAGGGAGATCATGATAATGACCAATACTTGTGGGCAGGAACCGATGACAGTACAGTACTTGCCATGAGTAGTTACTTGAGGAACGGAGAGTGGTTCTGGCTGCGCTCGCCTTACGGTGGTAGTGGTGACTTTGCGTTGCTCGCTTATCCGGGCGATTTTGTCGACTACGCCTTTGTCGACGAAGGATCCACTGTTCAGCCCGCTTCCAATCTGGATCTGTCATCTGTTCTCTTCGCATCTGCTGCGACAGCAGCATCATCTGATACAAAATCGGAAAAGATAACAGACAGTGCGGCGATGACTTTAAGACTGGACGGAACAGGTAAGGATATTGGTACAGTAACATATAACACCACAACAGGTGATATTAAGGTGGTGAAGGGTACCACATCACAAACCGTGGCACTTGTCGTACAGGGCAATGACGGAACAAATGACTGGTATTACAGTAAACAGATTACAGGAACAGAGACGATAAATGCTTCAGATATTAAGTCAGCACTCAGTTTGACATCAGATATAGATTTATCAGCCTGCAAAATCTGGCTGGAAACTACAGACAGTACCAGTAATCTGACTTATGCGGTAAATGCAACTGACATAATAAGTATCACATCAGTAGCAATTACAGATATTGATATTCCGGTGTCTAATACTGCTTTGGATACCGAAGCATCATGTACAACAGAAGGTGTAAAAAGCACCACACCACAGATTACATGGACACCAAGTGATACCACAGCGGGATATAATACGAGATACACGGCAAGCATTACACTTACAGCAGCTACAGGCTACGAATTTGCAGATAATGTGACAGCTACCGTATCAGGCAATACCGCAACGAGTGTTACAAAGAATGCTGCAGATGATACATTGACAGTAACCAAAGAATTTACAACAGACAAGAGAAAGATAGAAAGTGTAGCTGCGCCGACAGTACCGGAAAATAATGCATTTACAGCTTACTATGGCTATGATGGATATGATACAACGCCTATAAGCGGAACGAACACGGAGCTTGGAAAGACGGCAACAGTAACATTTGAAGGAACAACGTCACCAACTACAGAAGATATGGCTGTGACATGGACCATTGAGAGTGACGGAGGAGTTTATGACAAAACGCCGGAAGCAGAGAACATCTTTAGGTGGACAATCCCTGAATCTGCATTGACGAATTATAACGCTGCTAACTGTCAGGGCTATGATACAAGTACAGGCAATATCACAGGCACGATTACGGTTAAGAATAAAGCCGCAACCCCTGTCGCCATCACCGGAACAGACAGCAGTATAACATATACAGGTGAAACCGTTGATGTATCACAGTATTTTAGCATCGACAATAATGCAGGAGCTGCAACGTATACACTTGTTACTGGAACGAATGGCGGAACCGGAAAAGGCACGCTTTCGGGTACAACACTTACCGTAACCCAGACAGGAACCTTTAAGATTAAGGTAAGTACTGTAGCAAACGGAATCTTTGCGGCAGGAGAGAAAACAGTTACTCTTACGGTAGATAACGGAACCATCCTGTATACGGCAACGGATTACAGCACAACCTATGACGGACAGCCACACAGCATCAGCGTGAGCGTGACCAATCCTGAAGGAGCAGCCGTAACCTACAGCACCGATGGCATAACCTACGGCAGTGATAATCCTTCTTTTAGCAATGAAGGTACGTATACCGTATACTATCGGATTACGAAGGATAACTATACTACCGTTGAGGGTTCAAAGACAGTAACCATAAATAAAAAGCCTGTTACCATAACAGCACAGGAACAGGATATTGTCTGGGGTAAAGATATTAACCAAAGTCTGTATACCGTATCAGAGGATGGACTCATTACAGGTGACAGCATTAAAGAAATAACCCTTACACCAAGCACAACAGATCGTACAGAGAATGGAACAATCTCCGTAAGTGGTGTGAAGATTGAAAATGCTGCAGGTGTGGATGTGACAGCCAACTATGATATCACAATGGCTAATGGTAATTTGAAGATTACCCACAATACAGCCCTTGCTCCTGAGCGGATTGAAGCATCAAAGACAAAGACCACGTATACAGCAGGCGATACCCTGAATGTGGATGACCTTGCAGTCACTGTGTACTATGCAGACGGATACAGTGAACCTGTGCAGGATTATACAACCAATGTATTCGCAATAGATATGTCAGCGGATGGAGATAAGATACTGACAGTATCATATACTAAGGATGGCGTAACAAAGACAAAGGATATTACAATAAAGGTAAATGCAGCTCTGGCATCTTATAAAATTATATCTGGTGCAGACAGTGAGTGGAAGCAGAATACAGACAGAACCATCACTATCGGAGGAAATGGAGAATTTTCTAAATTTGAAAGCGTAAAAGTTGATGGAAGCATAATTGATGCAAAGAACTACACCGCAAAAGAAGGTTCAACGATTATTATCTTAAAGGCAGATTACCTGAAAACACTTTCTGTCGGAACACATTCATTTGAAATCGTATGGGCAGATGGCTCAGCAGTTACAAGCTTTAAGGTAAGCAAGAATACATCAGATAATGAAGGTAGTAAAGACAACAACGGTAATAAGGACAACAGCAATGATAATCCAAATAGTAATCCGGCAGCTGTACCTGATGACAAGAAAACTAATGACAGTAACAGTGGAAATAATACAGACGACAGCCAGCAGATAACAGCACCTCAGACTGGCGATAACAGCCATCTAATGCTCTGGGTGACATTATTGGCTGCTTCACTTGCAGGTCTGCTTGCATTGTTAAGTGTACGCATGAAAAAAGATGATGAATAATATGCAGCGTTAAGACTTACGGCATATATATTCAGTAAAGGGGATAGTTAGCACGAAAGAAATGCTGGCTATCCCCTCTGTATATATGGTGGTATATGC
>ERZ773173.1358-NODE-1358-length-22717-cov-2.591078_pt1 | contig 22717 bp, 19 predicted proteins | sample MGYA00580535_ERZ773173 | MGnify/ENA primary metagenome ERZ773173 (study PRJEB29015, sample SAMEA2737856) | human gut metagenome | biome: human gut; feature: human-associated habitat; material: faeces | place: China | collected 2012 ...
GAAATAAATGGACATAAACTTTATGCTTCAGAATTGTCTCAGGTGACAACACAAGAGACCTTCGATTTATTGAATATGGCTTATGAAATAAAGATGAGAGCCTTAGATGATTTAATCAAACGAAAATTGATTGAATATGAGGCTCTTGAACGGAGTATTCTTGTTGATGAGTATCTGGATACTTATGTTGATAGTATTATGACAGCCTTAACGGGAGCAGATACAGCGGACTTGTCCTTAAAGAATAGTATGCGGAGTGTCTTAATCCGGCATTTAGCAGATTCGCTATTTAATAAAGCACAAATTAAACGATATGTTTATCCTCCTAAACAGCCTAAATGTGTTGTCGCCGATTTGTGTGTGCAGTATAGAGGAAATCTTGATGCTGCTACCCATCTGATAGTAGCATCAGATTTCAGTTGTAAACGTTGTGCTGAATTTGAGAAAACCTTGAAACGTATTTATGATAAATACCATGACCGGGTGAAATTTGGCTTTGTTAGTTTTGCAGATGAACCGAATCTTGCTTCATTAGCTTGTGAAGCAGCTGGTAAATATGGGAAATTTTGGGAGTTTCATGATGCCATATTCTCATATAATGCTTTGCCGGACTCTGCATATATTTTGGGACTTGCAAAGAATTTAGGATTAGATGTAGCCGGATATAAGCAAGATTTACAGTCTGCTGAAACTTATAATAATGTAAATCATACTATTAATAAACTGATGGAGCGGGGATTGTTTGCCACTCCTACCATAATAATCAATAATCGTTTGGTTTACATAACAAACTCTTATGAAGAATTGACTAAACTGTTAGATAAAGAATTGCAAAACAAATGAAAATTTTATCTCTTTATTTATGTTTCCTTTTTCTGTGCCTGCACACTTCCTTTGCTCAAAAAATAATTGTACGGGGGCGTGTGACGGATGCAAAGACAGGTGAAGCCCTCTCTGATGCTAATGTGCTGGAAAAGAACTCGAGTATAGGTATGGCTACAAATGCTTATGGGCTTTATTCCATTACTATCCAGGCAGGGAGGTGTGTGCTTCAATGCTCCATGTTGGGGTATACTACCTGGTCGGATACGTTGCAACTGTCAGACAATGCGGTGGTGGATATAGCATTGCACCCCAACGATTATCTGCTGAAAGGAGTTGAAGTGGTGGGAGCAAGAAAACATGGCGGGCAGTTTATGCTGGATGCAAAGGAGATACAAGCCTTGCCTGTTGTGGGGGGAGAGGCGGATTTGATGAAGACTTTACAATTCTTGCCCGGGGTACAAAGTGGTAACGAGGGAGCCAACAATATTTCGGTAAGAGGAAGCAATCAATGGGGAAACTTAGTTTTACTGGACGAAGCAGTGGTTTATAATCCAAGCCATGTGTTATCCTTTTTTTCTGTGTTTAACAATGATGCTATTCAAAAAGTAGACCTCTATAAATCTTACTTTCCATTGAAATACGGCGGACGTTCCTCGTCGGTGATTGATGTCCGTATGCGTGAAGGTAATAGTAAAGAGCGTAATCGGAGCGCGAGCTTGGGATTAATATCTTCTAAAGTCTTATTGGAAGGTCCGTTGAAAAAAGGTTCTTATCTGGTTTCCGGCAGGTTTGGTTATCCCGGAGCTACACTTAGTTTATTGGGGGGCGATCTGACATCTAAGCCACAAATGTGGTTTTATGATGTGAATGCTAAAGTGAATATGGCATTGAATGATCGTAACCGCCTTTTCTTTTCGTTATATAGTGGAGGAGATCATACTGTTTTCAACAAACTGGTCAAAGACTATGGAATGGATTGGGGCAATGCGACCGCTACTGTGCGCTGGAATCATATTCTGAATGACCGGACTAATGTGAATACAAGTGCCATCTTTAGTAACTATTATTATAAGTATAAATCCCTGGCAGACGGATTGCAATATTTATGGAAATCAGATATGCAGTCTTACCAGTTGAAATCGGATTGGGAGACGCATTTGGACAACTCATTGAGTCTGAAAACGGGAGTAAGTGCGCATTATTTCACTACGATGCCCGGTGCGGTGACAAGAGCTAATGAAGATTCTAATGTGATGCCTTCGCGCTTGCCCAGAAAGATGCTGTGGGATATGGGACTCTATGCAGAAAGTGAATATAAATTCCTTTCCCGTTTCCAACTGAATGCAGGAATCCGTTTGTCTGTGCTGCATGCTCCGGGAACTTCTTCTTATGGGGCAAAAACGTATGTGGTTCCTGAACCCCGGGCGGAATTGGCCTATATGCCTGATGTGTCCAGTCGCTTCACTCTTTCTTATACGCAAGCAGCGCAGAGCATACATATGCTGTCCAACTCTTCGGTAGGAATACCTTCGGACATGTGGATACCTGCCAATGCGTTATTGCAACCTTCTGTAATGCGGCAGGTGGCATTGGGGTATGAATATCATTTTTCTCAAAGGGAATACACTCTGTCGGTAGAGGCTTATATCCGGAAGATGCGTCATGTGGTGGATTATGTAGAGAATGCCAATATATTCCAGAACGACCGGATTGAAAAAGAAGTGGAGAGTGGCACTGCCCAAGGCACCGGACTGGAATTTTACTTTTCTAAAAACCGTGGAATATTGACGGGATGGCTCAGTTATACGCTTTCGCGTGCCCGAAACAAGATTAATGGGGAGGAATACAAACCGGTATACGATCGCCCACACAATCTGAAGTTATTTCTGAACTGGAATTTTGGGTCTCATTGGTCATTATCGTCTACTTTCTCCTATGCTTCGGGAATGAACTTGACGTTGCCGGTGGGGAAATATTATTTTCATCAGGCTGTATTCTACATTTATTCGGGCAGAAACGGATATCGTGCTCCATCGTTTCATCAGTTGGATCTTTCAACAACTTATCGATGGAAAAATCGAAGTCTTTCTCTTTCAGTGATCAATGCGTATAACCGAAGAAATGTTTTTTCTATGTATGCAGGACGTGACGGATATTCTTCTTTTTCAAAGCCTCGTATCTATAAATTATATCTTTATGGTATTGTACCATCGCTAACCTATACTATTAAATTTTGATAATATGGCAAGGACTCTTTCTTATATTTTGTGTTTGATTTTAGGAACGTTTATATCAGGGTGTGAAAGAATAGTTGATGTGGATTTTTCGGGATATACCTCAGATGCTATTGTCTTCGAAGGGATTGTTACGAATGAGCGTCCACCTTACTTCTTTCATCTAACAAGACCTTCTGCCGTATCGGCAGGTGAATATGATTATGCAGGTATAGAAGATGCTGTAATCATTATTACAGATGTTACGGACGGTATCAGGGATACGCTTCAGTATGTGCCACCTCGGTTTGAAGGCTATGATGTGTATTATAATTATTATAATTATGATACGAAGCGGAAAGAGGAGACTTCTGGATTCAGTTTGGGGGCCGTCTATGGAATGTATGTGACCACTAAACTATATGGTATCGTGGGACATTCCTATTCGCTGGATTTTTACTGTGATGGCAAGCATTTTGAATCGGAAGCACAGAAAATGGAACAGCCTCTCATTATCACCGGCCTTAAAGTAAAGAAAGTGGATTTAGGGGAAAAAGGAGAAACTGATGCACCTTGTATTAGTTTCATTAATCCACCGGGAGAGAATTATTATTTGTTCTCATTTTATCCTTGGTCGTATACCCACTTTACATTTACGCGCCCTAATGTTTTACTTGGAGGAGATTCGGATTGGCGTTTTTCCATTTTAAGTGATGAATATTTGGAAGAGGATGTGGTGGACTTTATTGTGGATGACGGAGAAAATGCTTTCGGCTATCCTAATGGATGGGGATATATTCCTGTGGGTGACTCTTTGTATGTATGGGCACAGACTATCTCTAAAGACTGTTATCATGTTTACGAGCAAATGCTGAAACAGTTACGTACAGATGGTGGTGCCTATACTCCTACGCCTACCTCTATTACCGGAAATATCAGTGGTGGAGTTTATGGTTGCTTTCGGGTAAGCGCTGTTTCTGAAAAAGGAATACTAAAGGGGAAATAGGCATTTTTCAGGGAAATACTTACCGTATTGAGATGAGATTCTCACCATTGTGAGAAGAAATACTCACTACAGTGAGAAGAAATACTCATCGTATTGAGAAGAAATACCCACCGGGGTGAGAAAACATTCTCAATAGGGTGAGAATAATTGAGAATCTTACGGTTGAGACATCTCCAACATATCAATCAGTTGTACCCGCTGTATAGAGAAGCTATTGCTTTCTTTTTGTACATACTTGAGCAGTGCAAGCCCGTCCTGACGAAGTTTGGATTTCCGAAGAAGGTCATCTGTTCCCATATCGTCGGATATCTTCAGCATGGTCATGGCGGCAAGCTCCGTCTTTCCCATTTCATTGGGGTCGCCCTTGTATCGGTCAATTAATTCTTCTATATTCATTCCCAGTAAGTCTTCGGAAGGGAAACCCAGTATTTGCCTGGTCAGATCGTCATATTCAGTCCATTCACTCCAGCGGTATTTTTTCTTCTGGAGCAGGGCGTTCACAATTAAAGAAATGATTTCCTGGATCAATCGTATCAGATAATCTTGCTTAATCATATATTCCTCCTTTTAATAGTGTTAGTTGAAAAGAATGAGAACAGATTACAAAGTTAGTGATATTTTTAAGATATCGCTGAAAATCTTTACCTTTGCACTCACTAATAATATAAGGTATAGCAATTTCCATGAATAAGATAACTTCCGTATGTGTATATTGCGCTTCGAGCACCAAAATCGATTCCGCCTATTTTGAAGCTGCCCGTGAACTGGGTACTCTGTTGGGGCAACGTCGTATCCGGCTGATAAATGGTGCTGGTGGTATCGGACTGATGAGTACTACTTCTGATGCCGTGTTGGCGGCAGGTGGAGAGGTGACCGGCGTTATTCCTCATTTTATGGTGGAACAAGGATGGCAGCATAAAGGGTTGACAGAGATGATAGAAGTGGAAAACATGCACCAGCGCAAGCAAAAAATGGCGGATCTGAGCGATGCTGTCATCGCATTGCCCGGTGGATGCGGTACATTGGAAGAATTGCTGGAAATTATTACTTGGAAACAACTGGGTCTCTACTTGAATCCTGTTGTTATCTTAAACACCAACAACTTTTTCGATCCTCTCTTGGCTATGTTGCAGCATGCGATGGATGAGAACTTTATGCGCGAGCAACACGGTGCTATCTGGCATGTGGCAAGTACACCGCAGGAAGCTGTCGAACTGATTCATACCATACCTGTCTGGGATAGTTCCATACGTAAATTTGCGGCAATATGATCAGGCTACTGTTGACATGGATTACGGGATTCAAGGGAATGCCTATTCCCTATTCTCCTAAATTGGATGACGGAATCACTATACTCCTGTTGTGCTGCTTTTTCATATCTGCCTATGTCTTATCCCGTAGTCGTAAGTTCTTAGTGCAACTGATGAAAGACTTTCTGCTCAACCGTGAGCGGACCAGTATCTTTGCAGCCACCACGGCAGCGGATATGCGTTATATGTTACTGTTGATCTTGCAGACTTGTGTACTGGGAGCTGTCTGTACCTTCAACTATCTTATAGATGTCCGTCCGGAAAATGATTTCTCGCACGGAGCGATCGAGAGCGCTGTTAATCTTCCATTAGAAAAGATTGAAGCGGGTGAGACAGCTATTTTAAAAAAAGATCAGCCTGTTTATCTGTACTGCCATGTGGGTGAAAACAGCCGTGATGCAGCTGAAATATTAGAGGACGATGGGTTTACGACTGTCAACTTAGAGGGTGGTTACCGCGCATGGTTAAGATATCAGCTCACGCGCGTGACAATGGAGGACGATTCAAGAAAAGAGCGCACGGAGCAGATTGAAAAAAGCCTGATCAAAAAATTCAGAAAACCAATCTGGAGCCGTTTCACCAAAGCACTGCATGATTATGAAATGATAAAGGACGGCGATAAGATTGCAGTGTGTATTTCCGGTGGAAAAGATTCTATGCTTTTGGCAAAACTGTTTCAGGAATTATACCGACACGGAAAACGCAATTTTGGACTTGTTTTTTTGTGCATGAATCCAGGTTACAACGAGGAAAACTGGCGTATTATTCAGGAAAATGCAAAACTTCTTGATATTCCGCTCACGACATTTGAAACACAGATCTTTGATTCTGTTGCGGAGGTGGATAAGAATCCGTGTTACCTGTGTGCAAGAATGAGAAGAGGATATCTGTACTCCAAGGCAAAAGAGTTAGGCTGTAACAAGATCGCGCTGGGACATCATTTTGACGATGTGATCGAGACCATCCTTATGGGAATGCTTTACGGGGCGCAGGTACAGACGATGATGCCGAAGCTGCACAGTACGAACTTCCCGGGGATGGAGCTGATCCGTCCGCTGTATCTGGTGCGCGAGGAGGACATCATCCACTGGATGAATTACAATGACCTGCACTTTATTCAGTGTGCCTGCCGTTTCACGGAAAGCTGTGCTTCCTGCGGCGGTACGGAGAAGGGTTCCAAGCGCGCGGAGATCAAGGATCTGATCCGGGAGCTTCGCAAGAAGAATCCTTACATTGAGAAGAATATCTTCCGCAGTGTGGAGAACGTCAACCTGAACACTGTGATCGGTTATAAAAAAGATGGTGTCCGCCATCATTTTCTGGATGAATATGACAAAGCATAATTTTGATTTTGTGTCATTTTTATCCCCCCGAGGGGCTTGTGCGGCCCCTCTTTTTCATGCTATCCTTTGTGCACTGGGCAAAAATGCCGGCGATTTTAACAAGGGAGAATAAATAATGAAAAAGAGGTGGATGGCGCTGCTTGGGGCAGCGGTAGTGACGATAAATCTGTTTGCCGGATGCGGCAGCACAGGTGCGGAGCAGACAGGCAATAACGCAGATGGTACGGCGACAGAGGCAGTACAGGGAAAAGACAGCGCCGGAGGCGGGAATGCGGCGCAGAGCGTGGCAGGAAGCGCAGATACGGTCATCGTGGCGATGAGTCCTTCCTCGGAGCCGGCGGCGGGATTTAACCCGTGCATCAACTGGGGCTGTGGGGAACACTGCCATGAACCGCTGATCCAGTCGACGCTGATCCGGACGAACGTGGATATGGAGTTCGAGAACGATCTGGCGACGGATTACAGCGTGAGTGAGGACGGACTGACCTGGACGTTTCACATCCGGGACGATGTGAAGTTCACGGACGGGGAACCGCTGACGGCGTCGGATGTGGCATTTACGTTTAACACGGCGCTTGCCACGCCGAATTCGGAGGCGGACTTAAGTATGCTCGATTCCGTGGAGGCGCCGGATGACACCACGGTGATTTTCCACATGAGCAAGCCGTACAATGCGTTTTTGTATACACTGGCGGTGTTCGGTATCGTGCCGGAGCACTGCTACGATGAAGCAGCCTACGGGGAGAACCCGGTCGGTTCCGGCAGATATATCCTGACACAGTGGGACAAAGGGCAGCAGGTGATCTTTGAGGCAAACCCGGATTATTATGGGGATGCGCCGAAAATGAAGACGGTGACGGTCTTATTTATGGATGAGGACGCAGCATATGCGGCGGCTCTTTCCGGACAGGTGGATCTCGCTTACACATCGGCGGCATACTCTGACCAGACGGTCGATGGATTTTCCCTTTTTGACTGCAAGACGGTCGATAACCGCGGTTTCAATCTTCCGGTAATCCCGGCGGGGGAGACCGATGAGAACGGCGTGGCGCTCGGAAACGATTTTACAAGTGACGTGAGTGTGCGCCGGGCGATCAACCTTGCGATCAACCGGGAAGAGATGATCGACCACGTATTAAACGGGTACGGGACAGTGGCATACAGCGTCTGCGACCAGATGCCGTGGTACAACCCGGCGGCGGAGACGGATTATGATCCGGATATGGCGAAGGCGATCCTGAAAGAGGATGGCTGGGAAGCCGGAGAAGGCGGGATCCTCACAAAAGACGGAGTCCGCGCCGAGTTCACCCTGATGTATCCGACCGGTGATTCTGTCCGCCAGGCACTTGCGGAGGACACGGCAAACCAGTTAAAAGCATTCGGGATCAACGTGACGACCGAGGGAGTCGGCTGGGATACCGCCTACGACCGCGCACAGTCCACTCCGCTCATGTGGGGATGGGGCGCGCATACGCCGATGGAGCTCTACAACATTTACCATACAGCTCCGGGAAAGAAATATGCGGAATATTCCCCGTATGCAAATGTGAAAGTGGACGAGTACATGGATGCCGCTCTGGCGGAGAGCGACCTTGAAAAGTCCTATGAACTCTGGAAAGATGCCCAGTGGGACGGGACGACAGGGATCACCCAGGATGGGGATCTTCCGTGGATCTGGCTTGTGAATATTGATCATTTATACTGGGTGAAGGACGGACTGCAGGTTGCGGAGCAGAAACTTCATCCGCATGGACATGGCTGGTCGATCGTAAACAACGTTGACCAGTGGACATGGAAATAAAGAGAACGGGTCTGTGGATCGGCAGACAGGCAGCGCGGATGTGTCTGATGGTACTCCTTGTGAGTATTCTGGCGTTTGGGCTCCTGGCGGCCTCGCCCATAGATCCGCTCCAGACAAACGTCGGTCAGACCGCGCTCGGCTCCATGAGTCCGGAACAGATCGCAAGACTCAGAAGTTACTGGGGAACGGATCTTCCGCCGGTGGAGCGGTATCTGAACTGGCTGAAAGACTTCCTTCATGGAAACATGGGAACCTCGCTTCTGTACCGGAGACCGGTGGCGGAAGTCATCGGTGAGAAGGTCTTAAGCTCCGTATGGCTTTTATTTACGGCATGGCTGTTATCCGGCATTCTCGGCTTTTTCCTTGGCGTTCTCGCAGGAAAAAAGCGCGGCGGAGTCATGGACCGGATCGTGACGGGATATTCGCTGTTTGTGGCGAGTACGCCGTCGTTCTGGGTGGCCATGGTGCTGCTCATGGTATTTGCGGTGAAGCTTCACTGGTTCCCGATCGGATTCAGCGTTCCGATCGGAATGGATGCAGGGGCAATCTCCATTGCGGACAGGATCCGGCATGCGGTTCTTCCGGCTGCGGCTTTAAGCATCACGGGAATCTCATCCATCGCCCTTCATACGAGGGAAAAACTCATCGAGGTCATGGAAAGTGATTACGTTTTGTTTGCAAGAGCAAGGGGAGAGTCGGACTGGGCGATCTTAAGACGTCATGGACTCCGGAACATTCTTCTCCCGGCCATGACACTTCAGTTCTCGTCGGTGAGTGAGATCATCGGCGGCTCTGTCCTTGTGGAACAGGTATTTTCCTACCCGGGACTGGGACAGGCGGCAGTGACGGCGGGACTCGGAAGTGATGTTCCGTTACTTTTAGGGATCACAGTCGTGACGGCGGTCATCGTCGCCGCGGGAAATCTTGCGGCAAACATTTTGTACGGTGTGATCGATCCGAGGATCCGGGAGGGGGCGAAGCAGAGATGATGAAAAATCGCAGAAGAAAAAGCTTCGCACTGCTGATCCTGGCAGCTGGACTTCTGGTGCTCGCTGCGGTTCTCGGGAGCTTCTGGAAGGAAGCTGCGATCCAGACCGATTTTACGCGAAAAAATCTTGCGCCTTGTATCCGGTATCCATTCGGAACAGACTGGATGGGCCGGGACATGTTTGTTCGGACGATCGCCGGACTTTCTTTAAGCATCCGGATCGGACTCCTGACGGCGGCGGTCAGCGCAGCTGCGGCATTTCTTATGGGACTCTGCGCGGCTGTGTGCGGAAAAGCGGCGGACAGCATTGTGCAGATGCTCATCGATATCGTGATGGGAATTCCACATATGCTGCTTCTGATCCTGATCTCCTTCGCCTGCGGGCGGGGATTCTGGGGTGTTGTCTGGGGGATCGCGTTCACGCACTGGGCATCGCTCGCGAGACTCATCCGCGGGGAGGTCCTGCAGCTAAAACAGAGCCAGTATGTGAAGATCGCGGAGAAGCTCGGAAAAGGAAAGTTTTATATCGCATTCTGCCATATGGCGCCGAACCTGATCCCGCAGTTTATTACGGGACTTGTCCTCCTGTTTCCGCATGCGATCCTTCATGAAGCCAGCATCACATTTTTGGGCTTTGGGCTTTCCTCGGAAAGTCCGGCGATCGGGGTGATCCTGTCGGAGAGCATGAAGTACCTTGCGATGGGAAAATGGTGGCTGGCGCTGTTTCCGGGACTTTTCCTCGTGGGAACGGTCCTGCTGTTCCATTATATCGGTCAGGCGCTGTGCAGGCTTCTGGATCCGGGCAGTGTTCATGAATAGGAGGCGGAGAAGATGAAGGATACGATTTTGGAAGTGAAGGATCTCTCCGTCACCTTTACACAGTATGACCGCGGTTTTTCGAGACGGACGCTCCATGCGGTGGAGAAGATGGACCTCTCGGTACGTGCGGGCGAGATCGTGGCGGTCGTGGGATCAAGCGGATCTGGCAAGAGTCTGTTAGCCCATGCGATCATGGGAATCCTGCCCTACAACAGCGCGATGGACGGGGAGATCCGGTTTCTTGGAACACCGCTGACGGCGGAACGGGTAAAAAAGCTCCGTGGACATGAGATCGTTTTTGTGCCCCAGAGTGTGTCATATCTTGATCCGCTCATGAAGATCGGGGATCAGATCCGGAACGGGAAAAAGGATCATTCTGTCAAGGAAAAATGTCTGGCGGTGTTAAAGCGCTATGGCCTGGCTCCGGATATCCGGGAAAAATATCCGTTTCAGCTATCCGGCGGCATGACGCGGCGCGTTCTGATCTCCACAGCGGTGATGGAAATACCGAAACTTGTCATTGCGGACGAGCCGACGCCGGGACTTCACATGGAGGCGGCAACGCGTGTCATGGGGCATTTCCGGGAGATGGCGGATGACGGGGCAGGAGTTCTTCTCATCACCCACGATCTGGAGCTGGCGCTTTTGACAGCAGACCGGGTCGTCGTGCTCTATGGAGGCAGAGTCATCGAGGAGACGGACGCGGCTGCGTTTCAGAATGAGGAGAACCTGAAACATCCGTACACAAAGGCGCTGTTCCGATCCATGCCGAAGAACTGGAAAAAGGACGGAGAAAACCTCTGCGACACAGGAGAGATCCTGGAGATCATGCGAAAGGAATACGGAAGATGAAGCTGGAAGCGATCGACATTTCTTTTAAATACGGGAAAGGGAGCAGACAGATCCTGGACCATGTAAATCTTTCGGTGGAACCAGGCGAAAAGGTGGGGATCATGGCACCGAGCGGATATGGAAAGACAACGCTTTGTAAGATCCTTGCCGGGTATGAGAGACCGGATCAGGGGAAAGTCCTGGTCGATGGAATGCCGATCCTGAAGATCCGCGGTTACTGCCCGGTGCAGATGATCTGGCAGCACCCGGAGCTGGCGGTGAACCCGCGGCTGCGGATGGGCACGATTTTAAATGAGGGCGGGCCTGAGTACGGTTCTTGCGGAAGGGGACTGGACGTTTGAGGATCCGGGCGAACGGGCGCGGATCGAGGAAGGCCTCGGGATCCGGGATGAATGGAAAGAACGGTTTCCGGTGGAGGTTTCCGGCGGGGAGCTTCAGAGATTCTGTATCGCGAGAGCATTGGGGCGAAAGACGAAACTTCTGATCGCGGATGAGATGACGACAATGCTGGATCTGATTACGCAGGGACAGATCTGGGATTTCGTTTTGAAGGAACTGAAACGGCGGGAGATGGGAATGATCGCGGTCAGCCACTCGCCGGAGCTTCTTGAGAAGGTGTGTGACCGTGTGGTGCGGTATCCGCAGGCTGATCTTCGCGGGTGATATTTATAGCCCATATGTGGGCAATGAATTGACAAGTTTTATGAGATTCCGTAAAATGGGGACATAAAATATGGTTTTTTGATGCGGTGCAGTGGAAAACTGCGCCGTTTTGCTTTTTGACAGAAAATTTCAAAGAATATTTTTACAAACGATGGAGGAAAAGATGAGATTTTGTAAGGATCTGTGCCTTGCGGTGGTCCTGATCCGGATCGCATGGACCGATATCCGCACGATGATGATACCGGACCGGATGCTGGTTCCGCTGATGATCCTGGCGGGACTTTCGGTATTTACGGAGCCGGAAATTCCATTTACTGCCCGGCTCATCGGGATCTTCTGCACAGCACTTCCCATGTACCTTGCAAATCTTTTTGTGGACGGGGCATTTGGTGGCGGTGATATCAGGCTGCTGGCAGCCGCAGGATTCTGTCTCGGATGGAAAACATGCCTGATCGGGACGATCACGGGACTTTTTCTTGGAGGACTTCAGTCAGTGGTCCTGCTGGCACTTGGAAAGGTGAGATTCGGAGAGCGGGCGAGGATCCCGTTTGCTCCGGCGCTCTGTCTGGGACTATTTGCCGCAAGACTTTTTGAGGATCAGATCGTCTCCCTGTTCTTCTGGGGAACATGGTAGGGGATCCAGAGTAATAAAAGGTGGGATATGTCATGAAAAAGCAAAAGAAACTTGGGACGGCAGGATTAGCTGATTTTTTTCGACAGTTTTCGGTCCTGGTAAGCTCGGGACTTCCGGTTGCCGGGGCACTTGAGATCATGGAAACGGATGAAACAGATCAGAGATTTTCCCGGGCATGCCGGCTTTTCAAGCAGCGGATGACCGATGGAATGGCGATCGGGGATGCCATGGAGGAGACAGGGGCATTTCCGGAGCTGGCAGTCCAGATGATCCGGTCGGCGGAGATCGGAGGTCATCTCGGGAAAACGACTATGAAGCTCTCGGAGCATTATGAAAAAGAACATCGCGCGGAAGGAAAGATCCGCAGTGCTATGCTGTACCCGAAGATCCTTATCTTTATGATGATCTTCCTGGTCCTGTTTGTCTTTCTAGCGATCCTTCCGACGCTGGAACCACTCCTTAAAGGTGTGAAGCTTCCGTTTCTTACGAGAACTCTGATGGAGATCAGCCATTTTCTGTATCGATACCGATATTTTCTTCCGGCAGCAGCACTGATCCTTTTCACGGTCTGGAAATTTCTGATCACGAGACCTGTGGTCAGGCTTTTGTACGACAGGATGCTGTGTGCACTGCCGGTCCTGGGAAGACAGGTGAGAACGATCTGCACGGCGAGATTCTGTGAAAATATGTCGAGTCTCTATTCCAGCGGACTGCCGATCCCATCCTGTTTAATGTATACAATCGGGACCATCGGAAACCGCTATCTGGATGGGAAACTCCGGTTGATCATGGAAGACGTGAAAAACGGAATGCTGCTCAGCGAGGCAATCCGGGCGAGCGGCAGTTTCGATAAGAAACTGGCGGCGGTGATCGTCACCGGTGAGGAAGCGGGATGCCTGGAAGATATGTTAAAAAGGCTGGCGGAAAATTATGAACATGAGGCGGATCTGGCACTCACGAAACTGATGAATCTCCTGGAACCGGCGATGATCCTGGTCATCGGCTCACTCACCGGTCTTCTGATCCTTGGGATCATGGAACCGATGTGGAACATGTATGGGAGTATTGGCAGTTGAGAGGAGGAAACCGATTGAAAAAGAACGGACATGAAGGCTTTGTTATGGCAGAAGTTCTGATCACAGTCATGATCGTCATGGTCTTTGGGACTTTACTGTTTTCTTCAGCATCGAGAAGATATGCGCGGGCAGAGCGGAATATCGCGAAAACGGAGGCGAGACTGGCTGCGGAATCGGTCGTGCAGGTACTGGCAGGGAAGATCCTGAAAGAAGAGTCATCGGAGGTGATCGAAAAACTTGTCTCCAGACATGGTCTTCCGGTGACCGAGGGCGTGATCTGGGCGGATACGGAGAATGGAGAGTCAGAAAAGATCAGGACTGTCGTGACATCTTTCTGGCGAGAGGATGGCTCTGAACTGGTGCTGCATGCGGAGTGTACGGTGCGGGAGCAGACAGAAAGTGCATCGATCGTTCTCGGGCGGGAACGCCTATCCGTGTATACACCATCCACAGCGGATCGGAAGGAGGAGAACGCGCCATGAAAAAGAGAAAGAAAATACTTTCAGATCACAGCGGAATGACGCTCGTGGAGATATTGACAGCGTTCTTTATTCTGATGCTGGCGTCAAAGGCTGTCGTTTCCTGTATTTCAGGGTATTCCCGCGTGATCGAAAAGAGCCGGGAACTTTCCGCGGCAGGCACAGAAGTGGAACGCCTGACAGGAGATGCGGAATATGCAGCAGCCGCAGAGATCCATCTGGAGATCGGCGGGGAGGAGTTTGTGGAATCCGGATCCTATGTGGAAGAGACGGTGAAAGACAGTGATCGTCCGGTAACCGGTTTTTGGGCGGATCAGGCGGTCATGGAGGAGATTTTTGCAGATGGAGAATAAAAGAGGCGGTTTTACCTTGGTGGAAGTCATGACGGTGATCCTGCTGTTTGGAATGCTGATGCTCCTTATTTTTCCGATGAGGCGGATGATGGTTCGCGTTCTGGAGCGGACAGGGGATCAGGAACATGCGGAAATGATCGGTGATGCCGTTTTCCGGCATGTGGCGGACGGGCTGCAGACAGGTGCGATCCGGGGCGGGGATCTGGACGAGCTTTCACTGGATGCGTTTTGTGAGGATGATCTCGTGCCGGAAATTTCAGTGGAGGATTCGAGTGGATCCCGCGTATTTATCAGGATCACGGTGTCTGAGGAGGCACGGGTCCTTTATGAGAGATCTGGAAATATTTTTGTGGGAGCCCCGGACAGCGGCCTTAAATAAGGGATGCCGATGACAAAGAATTGGTTTTTATGAGGTGGCGGTACCGCAGTCCAGACAGTGAAATTTTGAGATAGGGGGAAGTGAAAATGCTGCTTGCATTAGGTGGAGACGGAAGAAATGGAAACAGGGAAGAGAGCGCGGAAAAAACGGAACGGGTTGGAAGAGAGACAGAATCGGCGGTGAAGATCCTGGAAGAACTTCTGATCTTCGGATACCGGAAAAATGCCAGCGATATTCACATGGAACCGTGGGAGGACCGGTTTGTGATCCGGATGAGGATCGATGGAATGATGACGATGGTCCGGGAGTTTGACAAATCCATGTACCAGCCGCTCGTGACGAGAGCGAAGGTCATCAGCGGGATGGATATCGCAAAAAAGAGAGTTCCGCAGGACGGACATTTCCGGGAGACGATCGAAGGGATCCGGCTGGATATGAGAACGAGCGTGATCCCGACGATCTTCGGGGAAAAGATGGTGCTGAGATTTCTGGATAGAAAGACGGAGATCGATCATTGCGGGACATTTGGCATGAATGAAGAAAATTATAAGAAGATGATACAGATCCTGAGGAGTCCGGGCGGAATCCTGTATCTTACCGGACCGACAGGATGCGGAAAGACCACGACATTGTACCTGATCCTGGAATATCTGTTGAGACAGCCGGTAAATATCGTGACGATCGAGGATCCCGTGGAGCGATATCTTCCGGGGATCAGCCAGATTCAGGTGAATGAACAGGCGGGACTTACCTTTGAATCGGGACTCCGCGCGGTTTTGAGACAGGATCCTGATATCATCATGGTCGGCGAGACGAGAGATCCGGAGACTGCGAAGATCAGTGTCCGCGCGGCGATCACCGGTCATCTGGTGCTCTCGACTCTGCACACGAAAAGTGCAGTGGGCGGGATCACAAGAATGGCGGATATGGGCGTGGAGCCATACCTCACGGCGGACAGTCTGTGCGGCATGGCAGCACAGAGACTGGTGAGAAAGGTGTGTCCGCACTGCGCGGAGGCGGTGGAACTCACGGAGGAGGAACAACGTCTGCTTGGAAGAACGGTGAAAAGTGCAAAACGCGGGCGCGGATGTGAACACTGCCTGAATACAGGATACAAAGGGAGAACTGCGGTCCATGAGATCTTTGTGATGGACCGGGAATTAAAGCGGATGACAGCGGAGAACCGGCCTGCCTGGGAGATCGAGGAATATATAGTGAAGACACAGGGAATGCGGACCATGCGGGAAGAGCTGGCAGACCTGGTGTGTGACGGTGTGATCCCGATGGAGGAGTTCCTGCGGATGGTGGAAGTTCGGTAAATACAATATGGAGAAGAAAACGGGATGCGCGCGGCGTGTCCCGTTTTTTCTTAAAAGGAACTTCCTGTGAAATCCAAAGGCACTCCGTGCCAATGGTGCACACTCTTTTTTACATTATCAAATGCCTGTAAACACTGACTTTGCAGGGATTTTTATGAAAACGGATTGGCAAAAATGACGAAAATAGAAAAATATTTTCGTGAAACTGACCAAATAACAGGGGCATGGTTTTACGGATCCGATATGGATTCCGGAAAGGTCCTGTGATATAGTTATGGACAAACAGAGGAATGAACCGTCCGGGACATTCCAGTCAAATCATGACAGATCTTTTTAAAGTCTTAAAAATCTCCGGAAGCAGATGGTGTCTGCTTCATCGAAAAGCCGCCGGCGGCTTTAGCCGGAATATCCAGGAGGAAAAATGAATCGAAGGAAAATGGTAAAGTGGCTTGCTGCTGCAGGTTCTTTTGGCGCACTCGCAGGCTGCAGCGGGGAACTTGTCCCCTATGCGGCGGAGAGACCGATAGAGATCTCGGCAGCGGAGCAGGTGATCCTGCAGGACCGGGAAGCAGGCAGAAGATTCTTTATGGAATCCGTGTCTGCTGCAGACCGGGAAGGAAGACAGGAGATCACGGTAACAGGAAGAGAAAGCACATTTGATACGCTGGTGATCGCGCAGATGTTTCCGGATGTGATCAATATTTCAAAGACAGATCTGGGAACGAGAAGTGTGAACGGTGAGCTGTTTACGGACTGCCGGATCGGTTTTGAGTGGCGGGGGCGGGCGCCGGATACCGGAGAAGAGGAAGTGTCCGGAACAGAAGATCAGTTCGGGGATGAAAAAGACCGGGCGTCCTGGAAGATCGGCGATGTGATCCTGCGGAATGTCGCAGGAAAAGTCTGCAGATTCCGCTGCATTGATGATGATTATCAGGATGGAAGCGGAAATTACGGAAAACGCGCGCTGTTTCTGGCGGAGTGTGTGATCCGGTCTGACGTGGAGAGCACATCTGAGGAACGGGTCCTGCTTTCGTTTGGGGAGGATAATAATTATAAGAAATCCCGGGTAAGAAAGTGGCTGGGAGAACAGGAGGAGAATGCGGTTCCGGATGCGTCTTTTGTATACACGGGAACGGTAACCGCATTTACGGGAAGGACGGAAATCGGAGATTTTGCACAGACCCGGATGGATGGGCTTCGGAGCTGCCGGCTTTCGTATCAGGACTGCCGGGACCGCTTCTTTCTGCTTTCTCTTGAGGAGGCGTACCGGTACCGGGAGGAGATCTGGAACCTGGAAGGAAAGGGAAGTCCTTACAGCAGGGGATTCTGGCTCCGCACACCGGCTTATGAGACAGACGAGTATGGAAATTTTGTATACGGAAACAGGGAATATGTTGTAGATCTGGAAAACGGATGCCTCAGACAGGCGGATGTGTCGGATAGCGGGATCGGAATCTGTCCGGCATTCTGTCTGCCGCAGGCATAGAGGGGAAAAAATATGAAAAAGAGCAGAAAAAACAGAGGAAGAAAGAGCCGGATGATGTTAGCGGGATTAGGAGTCTGCATGGCGCTCGGAACACCGGTAAAGGGAATGGCAATTTTAAGAAGCGTGGAGACGGCGGAGGGGAAAATCGCGACTGCGTCGGATGCGTCCGGGAAGATCGCTGTATTCGCGGCGGACGATGAGATCTGGGGTGCGGATGTAGGTGATATGAGCTTCCTGAGTGGAAGATCCGGAGACGGAAGCAAAGAAAAACCTTACCAGCTCACGACAAAAGAGCATCTGATCGGACTTGCGGTTCTCGCGTCCATGGGAATGGAAATTGGAAGCGGGGAGGGAACGTACCCGGGTAATTATAGAGGTGCCTGGTTTGAACTGGGGAAAAATATCGATCTCAGCGGCATGAACTGGATCCCGATCGGTTTTTACCGAACCGGTGCGGATATGCGGGCGGGAAAAGTGAGTCCGTTTGAAGGTCATTTTGACGGAAATGGGAAGACTGTCTCGAATTTTCGCATGTACCAGCCGTCCTGGGACTTTGGAGGACTGTTCGGAATGGTGGAGAATGCGGAGATCACGGATCTTAAAGTAAAGCCGGGACATGTGATCACAGTGAAGGAAAATGGAGGAATTCTTGCGGGTCGGGCAAAGCATTCGGTGATCCGGAATGTGACGGTAAATGGGACACTGAGGACTACCGGCACCGTTGGCGGAGTGACCGCGGATGTTCTGGAAGATTCTGTGGTGGAAAACTGTGTTTCCGACCATGTGGCGATCGACGCGGGAAGCGGAAAGGAGATTTTCATTGGCGGAATTGCCGGGCGGGCCTCCGAGTCACTGATCGCGGATTGTGAAGTGAATACCGGGGACAGCCTGAGCGCCAGGATCCAGGGCGGTGGTTATGTTGGCGGAATTGCGGGTTTTCAGAATTCTGCAGATATCTTTAATTCGCATGTGATGGGGACCATCGGCGGAAGCGGTTCTCAGTCTATCGGCGGAATTACCGGAAAATATGCCTCCGGAAAGATCAAAGTGGCGAGATTTGAGGGAACGATCGCGTCCTCCGGGCTCGGAAGTGCGGCGCGGGAGGGAACCTTCATCGGAACGCACGATACTGGGTTCCATTTCCGCTATGGTGCGGAGGCTGGCGCGGACGCAGCGTATCTGTTCGCAGACACGGAGGAAAAGATCGCGGCCGGAGTCTGTGGTTCCGGAGTTTCGGATGATAACCGGTTTTCATATGATGCCCATATTGGATTCTGGAACAAGGGCGATAATTTCTACACATTAGTCCAGGGACAGAATACAAAGAAAGAGGATGAGCTCTATTTCTACGAGGAACTCGAAAACGGAGTCCTCCATGTTGTGGATACGGAGGATGCAGTGAGACAGGGCCTCTATACTCCGGACCATTTCGCGCCAAATTCCGTGGGCCGGCCGGTGCGGGGATATCTGCTTTCGGTCCTTCAGGTGGATACGGCAGCAAATTCAGAGAATTTCTACGATGTCGCAGTTCTTACAGCAAAAGGTCCGTCCGCGTACAGTAAAGAATTTCATAAAGCGTACCGGGGTGCAGTGGCGGCCGGGGACACGGTGACAGTCCTCACAGCGCCCAGGAATACGGAGACGGAAAAATTCCAGATGGACGGTGTGCCGACTTATACGGACTCTCTGGGGCGAAGAAGGAAGACGAGCTATCAGACTGGCGGTTCCTACCAGTTTGTGATGCCGGAGCATGACACAGAAGTATCTGCTGTCTATAAGAAGGTGGCTGCAGGCGTGCGGGTGGAGCCTCAGGAATTTGCCTTCAGGGTCACAGAGGAGCGCACCGGCGACCGGATGAACCCGTCGATCACGACGGAAGTGCGGGACAGCGCGGGAAAACTTTTGGCGAGATATCTGAACGGAAAGCCGGAAGCCGGGACAAAGGTCCAGGATGTGAAGATCCAGGCGGTAGTCGATAAGAATAATGATGTCGCCGATGAGGCGGTGAGATGGAGCGTGGACGATGATGAACTGATCCTTTTAAAGAAAAATGATGATGAGGATGAGTCCGGATATACGAAAAAGAGCGCTTCAATCGAGCTGAATCTGAATGCCGGATTTTTTAAGGACATCGTCGGGAAGGCTGAGGCAGAGCAGGCAAAGAAACAGTACCGGTATCCGATCGAGGATACGGTCTACGGAAACGGGATTCAGGGTGGACTTGCTGTCCTGACGGCAAAAACGAGGCCGGCATCCAGTTTCGAGGAGAAGTCTGTGACGGCAAACTGCAGGATCCCGGTAACCTTCCAGATCAAAGACCGGACGAAGATTGCGGCGGAAGGAGCATCTCTCGATAAGACAGCTTTAAATTTTACGGTCACGAGAAAACTGACCGGTGACCGGAAAAAGCCACAGGAGACACTCACGGTATCAGCACCGCAGATCCTTTCGGGGACTTTTGCACCGGATTACTTTGACAAAAAAGATATCAGCTGGACAGTCGGTGATCATGCGATCATCCAGGTGGATGCCGGTTTTGTGGAAGAAGGGATCGCGGACGGCGATTACCGGAATGCGAAGGTAAGCGCCAAAAAGGATACAAGATGGATCCTGGATCTCATGGAAGCAGATGACGCGGCTCATGCGGAACATATTTATGAAAAACGCACCGGATATGGGACCCGAAGCACCGATGTGATCATGGCGGCGAGGGATGCGCTTGGAAATATCCAGTCGGCAGCCTGCAGTGTGAAAGTGGATTTTGTGACGGATGACCAGACGGTGGTGATGCCTGAGGAGATCAGGGCGGATCAGGATGCGCTGACCTTTGCGCTGACACTTACGAAAAGCGGATCAAGATACAACCCGGTACTTAGCTGGGAGGGTGCGGATGCTCAGAAGATCACGGCAGAACTTGTTCCCGCAGCGGCGCTCAAAGGGAATGGAGACGGAAATTTTGTACTTGAATGGAGATCTCGATCCGGAGCTGTGAAAGCGGAAAACGGAGTGATATCGGCAGATACAGGCGCATCCTGGATCACGGAGGCGATGAAGAAATACCCGTATACGGCGGAAACCACGGATGAGATCACGGTGAAGGCAGGAACTATTGAAAAAAAGATCCCGGTAAAATTGACGTTTAAACTTGTAGACCGGACATGGTCCGGAAGTTCCGGAGGACATTCTTCTGGCAGTGGAAGTACGGGAAGTGTATTGAAAAAGCTGCAGAATATAGGAGAACAGCCGAAAGGAAGTATTGCCGGTGAATGGAGAAAAGAAGCAGACGGAAGCTGGCGGTTTGTTTCCGGCGGAAAAACTTATGCCGGTGAATGGGCCTGGATCTACAATCCATACGCAAAAGAAGGTCAGGAAAAAACTTCCTGGTTTCATTTCGCAAGTGACGGCAGGATGCAGACCGGCTGGTTTTTCGACGAAAAGGATGGCAGTTGGTATTACCTCCGGAAGACGAGCGACGGAAATCAGGGAAAAATGCAGACCGGATGGCTGAAAGAGGGAGAAAAATGGTATTACCTTGGACCGACGGGACGAATGACAAAGGGATGGAACTGGATCGACGGAAAATGTTACTATATGGACCAGAAAAACGGACATATGCTGGCGGGCTGTATGACACCGGACGGATATACTGTGGATAACACAGGTGCATGGTGTGTTCACGGAATTGTGCAGACACTTGGAAAGAAATAATGGCGGGGGATCAGGATGGAAAAGAAGAAAAGAAGGCGATGGATAGCCGGTTTTCTGGCGGTTATCATGACGATCACGGGAGTGGGGATTCCACTCCCGTTCCCGTCCGAGGCATCGGATATATGGCCCCAGAAATCGACGGCACCGTTCTACTGCCTTGATGGAGGAAAAGGATGGAAAAAAGTCGACCGGTATGACATGTATAAATTTGATACGATGCCGTCTCCCCTTACGGAGACGCAGGCGAAACGGTTATTCTGGGCGTATCCGGATAACTGGTCAGCGTTAAAGGACGCGGCAAAAAAATTTGATCCGGGCCTTTATGCGGAAATTGCCTCCACAACATCGAGTGCCAATATCGTAAAATATGTGAAAGACGATGCCGGAACAAAATTTGCCTGGGTGGCTGACAATCCGGAAATCGAAGATCGCGCGATCGCTGCAATGGAGCAGGCGTCATCGGTCGGACTGGCGGCGGGGAAAGAAGCACCGGACGCGATCCGGGGAGCGACTTCAGAAGATACGGCAGTGCCATTCCAGGTACTGCCTTTTTCCGACGGACCGGGGGCACTGGATACAGAATTTGTGCTCGGAAAGGAGTTTATCCGCGATATTGCAAAGATCGAACCTCAGAGTGTCTGGGACAATGGATCGACCGGGGGAAATGTGGGCTGGCTGGATGCCTCCCAGGATAAAAATATTGCAAAATCTGTGATGGGTACAAATCTGTATGAGGTGACCTGGAGCGGAGACGCGATCCGCATCCATAATAACGGCTCGGCGACTGCAAATGAAAATGCGGTCGGCGGCAGTATGACGGATGAAGAAAAATATAATAAGACTACGGTTCGTTATAAGATCACGATGCGAGGTAATTCCGGCTGGTACACGGAAGGCAGCTGGAATCCGGAATATCTCCGGGAATGGATGGATTTTAAGGTCTGTATCAATGCACCGGAACACCAGAGACTCTACAAAGCGGATATGAGGATCATTCCGGCGGATATGGTATTTTATCTTGTGATCAGCCAGGATGGAGGAGAAAAAGACGAAAGGCAGGAATACGGAGCAGAGACGCCGACACTGGAATTTCAGATCTATCGCCATAAAGAGACTTTTTCGGCGGATTACAATGTCAGACTCGTAAAACATGATGATGAGACGGGAATGCCGTTAAAGGGAAGCCAGTTCTATCTGTATGAAAGATTTGAGGATCAGGATAAGATCTCAAAGGCGGATGGAGAGGGAAAACTTTCGGAAAAAAATTTAAGTTTTCGTCCATGGAGAGACTTCCAGGTGTTTTCTGAAGGAACCACGAATGAAAAGGGTGAAATTACTTATCGCGATACCAGAAAATATGCCTATGAAAAGACATATTGCGACGGACATGCCGCTCCATCCTGGGCAAATATGCCTGAAGAACAGGGAAAAGGTGATGGGAAAAGCGATGCCTATGAGGAGGC
>ERZ773173.1378-NODE-1378-length-22419-cov-5.804552_pt1 | contig 22419 bp, 11 predicted proteins | sample MGYA00580535_ERZ773173 | MGnify/ENA primary metagenome ERZ773173 (study PRJEB29015, sample SAMEA2737856) | human gut metagenome | biome: human gut; feature: human-associated habitat; material: faeces | place: China | collected 2012 ...
GTTTTTATGAGCTATATAATTTGAAAAAACAACAAAAAGGCAGATAACATCTTTTTTGATGCTATCTGCTTTTACTTTTGTCCTTGTTATGTTGTGATTGATTTTCTTGTGTGTGGGATATAATTTTTGAGTTTTGATTTATCTGCTTTCTCGATAGACGGTATGGTCTTAAATTCGTTTTTAACCGGGTTTTTGCATAAGAAAACCTTTTTGATGATTCTAGTATGTACTGTGCTAAATCGGGTGATTTTCTCACTTGTTTAAGGTAAAGTATAAGTCATACTAACGCTTCAACCGAAACAGCAGATGGTATATGTTCAATTATCCACTCATATTCTTTTATATTGCTGTACAAAGCACCTAAATCAGACTGATTATCGCAAAGAATAATCTTTGTGTTGTATGAGCATAAGTCTTTATACATCTTTTTTACGCAGTCTAAAGCAGACTTAGAGCGGAGATATTTCTCGTACTTTGCCATAACAGCATTTGCATATTCTACCAAAACTTCACATTGAGCGGTTACAAGATAATTAGTTTTCATATACATACTCCTTTCAGTCTGAGCAATAATAATTAATTGCAATTTGTTTTATCCGATTGAAAATACTCAGTTTATTCGGTTTAATTTTAAGATTATCAAATGATTCATTGTTGGCGAAATAATAATTGCTCAATGCTTCAAGAAAAGCAAGCTCATCTATGTTGTCATAATCAGAAAGCATATCGTTTATAGTCTGATTAACAGTTGTACATAAAACACCGTCAAAATTGAGATACTCTATATCGTCAAATGAATTGACAATATGATATTCAATGTTATCAAATTGTCCCTCGTTCTGAGCATACACCTGTATCTTAGATTCATTGACATAACCATTGAATAATTCAAGGTACTCAAGTGCCGAAACTCCGCACAGGATTAAATCCGTACCTTGAACCACATCTTGTAACCAATCGACATTAGAAAGATATCGTGTACTTGTAATTGACATCATAAATATCACCACACTTCATTTTCTTTACATATTATAATATGTCAAAATCGGCAAATTTGCAAGTTTTAAGGACAACAAAAAAGAGCCGTTCAGAGCCATCTGAACGGCTGCTTTTTAAATTAAATAAAAAATATTTATCTACCGCAAAATCGGAATAAAGAGCTGTTTAAAGCTGTTTCAAGCTATTATAATCACAACTCTTGTTCACTCCTTTTAGGCTCTGATTTCATAACTGTTTTATTCTGTGTTTGGTACGCAAGTAAAACCACGGTTATTTATTTCTGTTTGCTTTTAAAAATCTATATAATCAGATTTAACAAAATAAAAATCTATATCCACGCTATTCATTCCTCAATAAAAGGGAGCAACTGCATATAATGCAGTTGCTCCAAAAATCGTTACTTTTTGTCGCATTCTCCTGATATGGTAGTCAGACGGTAGCGAAGCACAACACTAAGATGAGTAACCAACATCGTTCAAATACTATTATATGTTATAACTAAGAAAAAACAAGTGTTTTAAAAAGAAATTCAGAAAAGAATTTCTGATTTTAAAGTGAAGTAACAATATAAAAAGTCACTTTGTCACTTATAAGATTATGAGCTAATAAATTTTGAACGGTTTTTCTGTCAAGTCCACCTGTTCCACACCCAAGTAAAGGTATGGCTACTGAATTTATGTTTAAGTTTTCAGCTACCGCTACTATCTTTGGAATCAGAACTTTAATTTTTTTGATTTTTGCTTTGCTACCCGGAGTACGCATAGTAACTGCGTGTATTATTTTTTTACACTCAAGATTTGGAGCATCAGTCACAAAAACAGTTCCGGGTGAATAACCAAAAAAGGAGTGTGCCTTACATTTTGCTCTTGCAAGCCGTTCAACAGCACCTTGAGATGCAAATTGAATGCTCTCTGCAACTCCTCTATGTAATTCATTAACACATCTTTTACCTCCCATATAACCAAAACCGTTGGATGCATTTACAATAGCATCTACATCAAATTTTGTTATATCGCCTTGTGCGTAAACTATCATAATTCAGGTTCACTCCTTTTAGGTTCTGATTTCATAACTTCATTATTCTGTATTTGCTTTGATGATTTCTTTTTTCCAAGAATAAAATCCTTACCAAAATAATGAGTCTTTTTGGGTTTATCTACTTTGTGTTCTGACATATCAATGTTTAAGGCAGTTGTCAACTCATCAAGCCTTTTTGTACTGTTGTTAAGTTCATCCTCAAACTCAAACGGCTTGTGAAGCATATTCTGTGCAGTCTTATAGTCAATATCAAGTTTATTGAGTTCCGATTTTTTATCGTTCAGAACATTTTCAACCTTAAAAAGCAAGTTCTCAATCTTTTTAAGATTTATAATACTTGATACGCCCAGTTCAACTGAATAAGTATAATTACCACGAAGAGTTGCGGTTATTTTATCAAGGAAATATCCGTCATTGATTACCTCAACACCAAAGTTGCCGAGTCCCCCTATGGCGATTCTCTTATTCTTGTTAGCATCCCCTTTGACCTGTGCTACAGCGTTGGTTAATGCTTTTGCAGCTACTTTTCTTGATTCATCATCTAGAAGTGAGTAAGCATCTTTTCCTATAGTAATCCCAACCCGATAACTTTCAGTTTTGACATCAAAAGGTATGTTTTTTACCGTTTCCATATCCTTGCTGATATTGCCTATATCAAGAAGTAATTTTTTGCGTTCTTCGGGATAAGCGTTCACCTTGTCCTCAAGTTCGTATCGTGTGCTGTTGTATTCAGACTTGAGCGCCTGCAATTCTTTTACTCTGTTTTCAAGAGTCAGCTTTTCACGGATACGCTCATCGCCTGTACAAAGAGCCTTGATTTCAGAGTAAGTCAATGCAGCTTGGTCAACATCTGCACATTTTCTGCCGGGCTCTTTCGAGGTCATAATCTGACTTATAAACTTCTGCTTTTTCTCCAAAAGCTGATAGCTGTAGGCATCAAAAGTGCCTTTTGTTACATAACGATAAAGATGTACCTTATCGTTGATATTACCCTGTCGAACCATTCTTCCTCGTCTTTGTTCAAGGTCGGACGGTCGCCACGGAACATCTAAATCGTGCAGAGCAATGATCCTGTCCTGTACATTTGTGCCTGTTCCCATTTTACCCGTAGAGCCGAGTAAAATTCTCACTTCACCGCTTCTGACTTTTGCAAAAAGCTCAGACTTCTGGGTTTCACTTTTAGCGTTGTGAATATAAGCTATTTCGTCAGCCGATACACCTTTTGCAATCAGCTTATCTCTAATATCATCATACACACAAAACTTTCCTGACTCTTCAAGCGAGTCAAGTTCTGCCACACTTTTTGTATCGTCATCTTTATTGCCATCAGCAGATGAGTTTTTGCTCGGAACACCCAAATCACAAAATACAATCTGTGTCAGCTTTTTGTCGCTTGTTTTTTCGTAAATATCAAAAACATTATTGACACAAACATTAAGTTTTGTACCGGGATCATCTTCAAATGACGGATTGATAAGTCGAGGATCAAGACCGAGTTTTCTACCGTCACCGGTGATTTTTAACATATTGTCTGTTGATGGATCAACGGAACCGTTGTTGACCTCATCAGCTCTGTCTGATAATTCTTCAACAAGTTCAGTCTGTAATTCTGTAGGTTCAACATCAACAATGTGTAATTCACAGTCAGGCACTTTAAGGTTAAGAGTATCAGCCGTGCGGACATCTGCAATCGTTTTAAACATTGACATAAGTTCCGGTAAATTTGCATATTCTGCAATGCGTGTGCGTTCCTTGAATTTGTTGCCGGCAGGAGCAAGCTCATATTCTTTTTTCTGTACGCCAAATGTAGATACCCAGTTGTCAAAGTTTTGCATATTATTATGACTTGCAAGGAAATCATAGTTGAGATATCTCATCATTGTATGTAGTTCTGTTACACTGTTAGAGAGAGGAGTTCCTGTAGCAAATACAACACCCTTACCGCCGGTTTTTTCGTCAAGGTAACGGCACTTAGCGAATAACTCTGTCGCTCTCTGAGATGCCCTCGAAGAAATACCCGAAACATTTTGCAGTTTTGTTGTACAGAACAAATTCTTAAATTCGTGTGCTTCATCGACAAAGAGTTTATCAATACCGAGTTCCTCAAAGTACACCGTGTTGTCTTTTTTACTTGATTGTAATTTTTCAAGTTGTTGTTCAAGACTACGCTTAGTTCGTTCCATATCCTTGACCTTAAAAGAATTGCCTTCTTGGTATTTTAGTTCGGCAATACCGGCAACGATATTATCAATCTGCTCTTTGAAAATATTTTCCTGCCTTTCAGGTGATAACGGTAGCATTTTAAGTTGAGTATGACCGATGATAACCGCATCATAATTGCCTGTCGCAATTTTGCTCATCAGTCTTTTACGATTTTCAGCCTTAAAATCATCTTTTGTTGCAACCAATATGTTTGCATTGGGATAGAGCTTCAAAAAGTCTGCTCCCACCTGTTCTGTCAGATGATTCGGTACAGCAAACAAGGATTTGTGGCACAAACCGAGCCGTTTACATTCCATAGCCGTTGCTATCATTTCAAAAGTTTTGCCGGCTCCGACTGAATGAGCAAACAGAGTGTTACCACCGTAAATAGCGTGAGCTATTGCATTTTTCTGATGTTCGTGCAGTTCAATATTTGAATTCATTCCCGGAAAAGTAAGGTGTGAGCCGTCATATTCTCGTGGTTTAATACAATTAAAAGTACGATTGTATGTATCAACTATATCGGACCGTCTTACGGGATCGCTAAACAGCCAGTTTTTGAACTCTCTGCGTATCTTATTCGCTTTCTGTTGAACGACCTGAGTTGCCGGCACATCAATTACTCGGATTGGTTTGTTACTCTTATCAAACATAATCCGTCCGTACTCGTCAAGCTTATCTTTGTATACCTTTGGTTCTGATAAATTAAGAGCTGCTTCAAGAATTTGATATCCCGAATAACCGCAAGCTCCGTATGTTTTTGTTACAGTTACGGATTTATCAGCTGATTTATGTGAAATAAACCATTTACCAGAATATTCAGAGTATTCTACAGATATTTTACTGTCCTTAAAAATGCCGTCAGAACGATTGAAAAGAGGTGTTTCAAACAACTTGTACATAAATTGCTCATAGTATTCTGGAGCAATCCAAGTAGCCCCGAGATTAACATCAATATCTCCTGCTTTAAGCGGAGTAGGTAATGCTGCTTTAAGAGCAGTAACATTAGCACTATAGATATTGTCAACAGCAGCATAGGATTCTGCTGTATCAAGTTTAGCATATATATCGCCTGATAGATATTCTGATGCGGTCTGATATGTATATTCATTATTTTCCGTATTCATAGGTATAGGATATATTTCACCGTTATTACGCAAACTTTCTTCAAGACTTGCTTTGTCAATATCGGTAAGATTACTCATATAATCAAAGTCAATATATCCTTTTTCGGCGATACAAACGGCAAGAGCTTCCGATGCAGTATCAATATGTTCAATCTGCGGTTTCGGAACATTTACACGCTGAGTGAAAATATCCGATTTTTTAATCAAGGTATTTTTATCATAGTCCTGCTCAAGAGATGCCACAAGCTGATACGCTCCGTCAAATCCGAGAATATTACGGTTGTATCTGCTATGTATAAGACCGTACTTATCATAAAAGTTGTCATAGATTGTGTTAAGCCTATGCTGTAACTGCTCGACTTCTGCGTCATTATTATCGTGCTGTTGTACCTCAAGCAGTTCTCTTAAAGTATCACGGATTTCCATAAACGCAGTAAGTCTGTCAATGTTTTTTGTTGTGTACTTTTTATCAAGTAAATCTTTAGCCGACACAGTAACTAATTCTCCTGCGGAATTGCTGCCGTAAAAATAAATCTCGTTGCCTGATTTATAGTAGCTCTGTGAACGAAGTTCTTCGGGTTTTGATATAACAGCTTCTGCTTTAGAAACAGGCGATATTACCTCTTTTGCCGGTGAATAGGTAAATGTAATATGTTTTACAGCTTCAGGCAACAGTTCTGATAATGGTCTACCGTCAGCAAACGGTACACACATTGTATCATCTGTTCGTCCGTAGAGCTTGTTGCCTTGAACAATATTACCGAGCACCATTTCAGGATGTTCAATAAAATAATTATTGATTGATAAACCGTTTTCGGTTGTTCCCACATTTACCCAAGAGGGTATATTTTCAAGTGGTGCAGAACGCTTTTGGAGAAAGATAATATCGGGAGTAACTTCCGTTCCTGCCGATTTAAAGGCGTTATTCGGCAATCTCACAGCACCTACCAAATCCGCTCTTTCGGCCAAAGTCTTGCGGAAAGAGCTGTCCTTTTTGTCAAGTGTACCTTTGGAAGTTACAAAAGCAACAATGCCGCCGTCACGCACTTTATCAAGTGATTTCAAAAAGAAATAATCGTGAATTTTTAGATGTTCTGAGTTATATTTAGAATCATTAACGCTGAAATCGCCGAAAGGAATATTTCCGATTGCAACATCAAAACTGTTGTCATTGAAACGAGTATTCTCAAAGCCGTCAATCGTAATGTCAGCTTGCGGATACAGCTTTTGAGCTATTCTGCCTGACAGGCTGTCTTTTTCAACACCGTACAAATTCACCTTATCACGAAGCTCTTCGGGAAGTCTGCCGAAAAAGTTTCCTACGCCCATTGCAGGCTCAAGTATGTTGCCGTCCTCAAATCCTGCGTTACGAATGACCTCATATATACTGTCAACGATTGCTGTATCTGTGTAGAATGAATCAAGCACAGTTGACCGAGCTGCGGTATATTCTTCATCTGTAAGCAAACCCTTGAGTTCAGAATACTCATTTTTCCATTTATCATTATCAGACTCAAAAGCATTGGCAAGACCTCCCCAACCGCTGTAAAGGAACAACTGACCTTGTTCTTCAGGTGTAGCCGCTCTGTTTTCTGCTTCCGTTTGCTTTAAAATCTTAATGGCAGCAATGTTATTTTGAAACTTTGTTTTTGCTCCCGTGACAGCTTCTCTGTCCTCAATTACATAGTTTTTGGCTTTTTCATCATTTACGCTTGTTTCGGTCTGCTCTGAGCTTTCGACCATATCAAACAATGTAGGTGGTTCAGCTTTATTAACTACGGTAACTTCAGCTTTTTCTGCTCTTGACGGTGCGGCATTTTCAACCTCCACGGCAAGCTCGTCAACGCTCTGTAATTTTTCATCGCTCCTGACTTCTCTTTCTTTGCTTTCCGTTATCGGTAAATCTGCGGCTTTCTCATTTTCACCTTTATCAAGCTTTATATCGGCTTCGAGTATTTTTACAACACCTGAATACTGCGGATACTGCTTTAAGAAATCAATAACTCCACCGTCACCATCGCCAATAGCCTGCCTGAATGTATGAGTTGTTCCGTTTGGCATATTAACAATAAATTTTGTCTTTTCATAGCCAAGATGAATATTGTCAAGCTCACCGTTTCTGTATGCTTCTGCAACCGCATTTTCACTGCCGTATTCCTCAATTTCAAGCTGTCTTTGCTCAACCCATTCGTCATCGGCATTTTTCATAAGTGTGTCAAATTCAGAAACCGAGTATGTTTTGCCATTCTCAAATACCGGACTTTCACTCCAATCACAAGTAATTGTCGGACGAATTATTTCCTGTACAGACTCAGTTTGTTCAGGCTCGTTTATCGGGACGATTTCATTTTCTGAATTAAATTGATTAACGATTTCTTCTGAGCTGACATTCAGAGCACCGGCATAGTTTCTTACCTTGATGTCAAAATTGTTCTGATAAAAATTACGCTCGGCATCGGATTTTGCATTATCAATATGGTATAATGCACGCTTTAAATCCTGTTTAACAACAGAGTTATAATAGTCGTTTTCCGCAAGCGGAACAGTCCTATGCTCTTTCGGCTCTAATTGTGCAAGCTCATCATCAGATAGGTATACAAGGTCATCAAATGATAAAGAGTACAGGCAGTTATCAATCATATCTTTAAGACTTGAATATGTTTTCTCTTTAAACAATTTATCGTCAACATAAGTTTCAAGCCTATAGTCAACAAGATTTACAACAGCTTCAACAGTATGCTTGCTGTCTTCTGTTGTTGTGTATGCCACTCCGACTTTTTTTAAGTCTGAAAAATCCGCTTCCGAATCAAATTCATCCTGACAGTATGAATTGATAAGTTGTTTTGCATATATAATAGTTGAATCACGAACAATATTGTCAATTGTAGCGTGAGTATATACATCGAAATCAATTTGATTATTGTGTAACATGTTTTTTAATTCGTTATCAATTGCAATGCTTTGTTCAAAATTATGTATTCGTCCCTCTTTTTCAAACACTGATGTATCACGCTCAACAAAATAATTAAAATTGTTATAAAGACCATAAAGTTTGTTCACACTATCAGAATATGCCGAATACACTTCGGTGTTTTTATCTTCATTAAGATAAGTGTTGTTAAGTAAAATTGGTGAGTCAGTAACTATAAAATCAACTTTACCGTACAAACGATTGATACGCTTCATCTGCTCGTTAAGAATTGCAAATTGATGTTCATAATGTCCGTCAAGCATAATAAGATTGTTGTCATATACAAGCTCTTTGGCATATTCCTGTACATATTCCGTAACAAATCCTTGCTTTTTCAATTTTTCGGCTACTTCAAGACAAGATGTTGTTTTTCCTGCACCCGGTCCGGCAAAAGCATTGATAACAATAGTATTTTTATCCGAATTATTGCTTGTGATTTCTTTTTGTTCAGATATGAGTGTATCAAACTTAGCTACATCAAAACTTTCAGGTTCAATAAGTTCGCCTGATTTTATCATTTCGGCAGTAGCAACATCTGCAATCAATTTTTGTGTGTCCGTAGTTAATCCCTCTGCAATTTGCTCACCAGAGTAAAAATAATTTAGAGATTCTCGGAAAAATTTACTGCCTACATCGGACAGAGTTTGATTTCCGGTGATTTCTACATATCGCCAAAATCGCTCGGAATCATTTGTAAAATCTCGGTTTCCTCGCCAAGCAACATTATAATTTATATCAGTGCTTACGAACTGACCGCCTGTTTCGCTATCCGGATTGAAATACATAACCGTAAAATGATTTGCCGAGGGGTTATGAAAAATTAGATTTTTGCTTAAAAAATCATAATCGGGAATTTCGGGAGTGTATGTACCACCTTCGATTTGCCCTTCAATATCCGTGCGTGTAGTACCTTTAATATCTGCAATGAGATTGATTAAATCTTCATAAGAGCCATTTTTGTATGCTGTAAAGAAGTTTTGCATTTCATCAATTGAAAAAGTGTAATCAAGCAAGTTGATTACAGAATCACTCATACCGTAAGCTACCATATCTCTTATAATGTCAAGCTGAGCGTTTGAGTAACCACGATTTTCGGTCAACCTTGCTGTAATATTATCATTAGCAAAATGCTGTTTTAAATCAGTGAATTTTGATATATCTGCAAAAATTAAAGATGTACCCGAAAATTTTCGGTATGTATCAACATAGTTTTTGGCAAGTGCTGAAATTTGAGTTTCGTTAAAATCTGTGCAGTCAGAGAAGAGCGAAAGAAGGGTATCAGTCAAAGTATCATCATTTCGGTCATTAACAAAACTGATAGCTGATTCAAGTGCTGAAAGTTGTAATTCGTTAAAGTGTAATTCGGATATTTTTTCATCAACCGACTTTACTTCTTCCTGTAAATCATTTTCAGATTTTGACATAAATGATGTTCGTTGTTCTTTAAGTTCAGCAGATATTTTATTCAAGGTATCAGCATATTGCTTGTCAACAGTAATAGTTGTTGTTTTACCGTAAATTCTACCTGAGAAAAGGATACCTTGCTCAGTAAGTCTCTGACCGATTTTATAGGCAAAATCGGTATTGTACTTACGGTACAATTTGTCCTCGATAGAATCATAGGTTGTAGTTCCTATGATGTTGTTGGTTTTATAAATTTTCGAGTTACAATCAATTACAGCCTGATAATCAATATCCAATTTATCAATATTAGTTGCAGTGGCTCTGCCAATGGCAATATGTGCTTTACCGTTAAAAATATAAGCACAATAATTAAGACCTGAATTTTCAAGTTTCTGACATATGTTATCAAGGCTATCTTCATTCGCAATGATGACTTTTTTATATTTGTTCGGAGTGTTGCTGTTCCATATTTTGTTTCCGTATAATTCAATCATTTATTTTATTCACCTCTTAAAAAAAGACCTGTGCCTGAATGGCACAGGTCTAAAATAGCTTTATAATTCTTGTCCCTGAGTTTTGTTTTTGTCTTTCGTTTGTTGCTCATTATGAGCAATAGTGTTTGCATTTTGCTTAATTTGATTTCGTGACAAAGGTGCTGTCCTGCGTTCAGACTTCTTTTCAGACTCAGATTCCTTGAGTTTGTCATATTCCTGTTGCTTGTTACCGTTGTTAATAATACCGTCAATGCTGTCATAATCATCTTCAACAGACATTTCAGCATTTTTAAGATAATTTTCTTCGGTAATAACTTTTGCAGTTGAATTAACGATAGTATCTGCCTGCTCTTTGAGAGCCTGTGGGTTGTTCGTAAACTCATCAACAATATTCTGACAGCTCTTGTTGATGATATTATCAGCTTCTTTATCGGGCATTGCTTTGACTGCATCAAACTTTGCAGACCACTCGTCAAGTGCCTTGAGCTTTTGCATTAACTTTTCTTTTTTTGTTGTGAGCTTGTTAATCTGCTTTTGTAGTTTGAGCTTTTCAGACATATAATGAGTTTGACTGTACGCTTTTAGAGCACTGTCAAGTTTATTTTGAGTAGCATCAAATTTTTCTGAGGTTGTTCGCATCGACATCATTCGATACTCTTGAATCCCTTTAACGAAATTTTCTTTGCGTCCGTCAGGTGACTTCATATTGTCGAGAAATTTGTTGATTTTAATGCAGAAATCAGCACGGCTTTGATGTTTCTGAATTTTATTTTCATTGGATTTGATATTCAGTTTGTGGGCAGAAATTTTCTCGTTAATACTGACTATCTTTTGCCGTCTTTCTGTTGCCAAGAGCGAAAGAGCAGTATATACAGGTTTTGGCACAATATCTTTCAAGGATTCAATCGTAGATACAAACTCTGCATTTCGGGACTTTTTTATACTGAGCTTTTCAATTTTTGCATTGAACTTATCATTTTTGCTGTTAAGCTCATCAATTTTGCGATTGCATTTGTCATAAAGGGTAGCAAAAATCGGAATAGAAAATTCTGTGTCTTTTGATGTTTCGGTTACAATCGGTTCAGTCGGAACAGATTGTAAATTTTCTTTTTTTACACCGACACTTTTGGACTTTTTTTTATTAATAGTGTCAAAATTTTTGCTTTCTGTGTTTTCTTTTTCCTTAACCGGATCATAATGATTTATGTACAGTTCTGACCCCCTGACTGTTTCGGCAAGATTATCATCTTTGTCATAAAGCATATATTTACTCTCATCATCCAATGATGTGAGTATGGTTTTGCCTTCGTTGATTTCATCAACATCGTCTTTTTTAATCCAAAGATAACGAATATCCTCCCCGAAAGTACCGGGAACTCTTGTTTTATACTCGAATTCGTTATCATCATAGACAAGTGATGATTTGTCTATTGTAATATCAGGCATTATTTTTCCTCCTTTTTCTGACAGCAAATGTAGCAATAACAGCTGTTATTGCTATTGCAATTATTGCCAGTAGAATAAAATCAAAACTTCTGTTATTAGTTTCTGCTTTTATGGCAGTATCAGGCGAAGCGGTTTCAGATACCCTTTCGGCTGTCACAATAAGTCTGTGGCTGTTGATGCCATAAGGATAACAAGTTATAAGGCTTAATAGGTCTTTTTCTTCGTCAACTGACAGTAACGATATGTTGTCGGGCTTAACAATGTTTTTTGCCGTAACAGCATAAGTAAGTGTTTCATCAAGGACGGATACCTTGATTTCATCACCAATTTCAAGCTCGTTGAGGTTATCAAAAAATACCTGCGTAGGATAACCCGTATGTGCAGACAAGACAGAATGATTGCCCACACCTCCAATCGGAAACGCTGTATTTGGCAGATGAGCAACACCTTTTTCAAGCACTTTATCCTCATCCCCGTGGTAAATAGGCAGTTTTACATTGATTTTTGAAATATCAATGTAGCCTATAAGACCGTCACCAAAATTGAGAATATCGTCATATCCGTCAATCACGCTGTCTACATCATAAGTAAAGCCATTGACAAGCTCTGACAAATTGTTGTTATATTCAGCAGCAGCCGACAAGTACTGTGACCTGTCGGCTGCTGAAATGCTGTCAAGAGATGCGGCATAATTGTTAATTGTGGATGCGGCGAAAAAACTATTGACAGCATTTGATGCAGAAGGGTACAGCACAAAGCAGAGTGATGCAGTCATAAAAATTATTCCTATTATCAAGGTGCATTTGCTTCTGCATTTTTTCAATGTGCTGTACTCCTTTCTGTTTAATGTGAAATTACTTGTTTGTAGCTTTTACTCTTCTGCGAATGAACAATGTTGTAATACCGCCGAGTGCAAATGCTGTGCCGAGAATGTAGAACATAATTGTACCTGCACCACCGGTCTGTGGTACAACAACCTTTGTATCCTTAACATCAACGCTTGCTGTACCGTCTGTCGGGCAGTTTGTGATGTACGAACCGTCAACAAATGTTGCACCGTATGTAACATCAATAGTTACCGGAATAACCTTACCGTAGATGTTGTATCCCGTTGGGGCTTTTGTTTCGACAATATAATATTTACCGCTTGCAAGTTTGATTTCTTCTTTACTTGTGTTGTAGTAAGTAACCTTGCCGGTCTTGTCGGATACACCGCTTGCAAAGGCATTTGTAAGAGCAGTTGCGTCCTCTTCTGTCTTGAAAAGGCTGAATTCTGCACCTTCGAGAGCCTTTCCGTCTGTATCTGTCTTGTTTGTTGTTACTGCAAAGGTATAAACATAAACTGTATTGCCATTTACTTCAGATTCAACACCGTTCTTGTTAGAATAAACGAGCTTTGTTTCTGTATTTGGGTTGCCTGTCTTTCCTGTTACAGCGTACTTATTGAGCTTTGCTGAATAAGTTACAGATGTATAAGTAACACCCTCTGCATAAAAGTCATTTTTCTGGAGATAAGTGTTTGTGAGAGCTACATTAAATGTTGTAGCTTTACCATCAACTTCTGAGGTTACATTGAGAGTGTAATCAGATGGAGCAAGGTCTGTTTCGTTTACTTTCTGTCCCTGTGCGTTGAGAAGTGCAACCTTTACGCTGTCTTTATCAAGAGTAAGTCCTGCTGACATTTCATCATATACGGTATATGATTTAAGTTTCATTTCGCTTGAACCGGCAGTCGATGACTTGATTTCAAAATTTACTGTGTCACCAAGGCTTACATCGGTAAAATTAACATTATCCTTTGTGCTGTTAGTGATAGTTTTGCCTGTTACAACATCACCGTCATTTACCTTTGTTGCAAGGTCAATATCATTGATACTGTAAACCCAACCGTTATTGTAGTATGGGAGCGATACAACAGAGTTTGTAACACTTCTTACACCGGCAGGAAAGTTCGTAGCCTTAATGTAGTACAAACCCTGAACAAGGCTTGAAAAAGTCTTTTTTACAGATGTTGCCGAAGTAGTAAATGTGCCAACGGTTGAAGCAGTTGACGGGATTGAAGAAAGACCGTCAAGAGCTGAGAGAACATTCGATGTCTTACCGCTTAAAATCTCGTCAGAGATTGAAGGAATAAGTGAATCATAGCCTGTCTTGTATGGATTTTCGGTTGTTTTGAGTTCTGCAACCTTGTACACCGTAAAGGTGTAACCCGGCTTTGAACAATTGAGCGTGAATGAAACCTTCTTTGTTTCATCAAGAGCATTTGCGTTGGTTGCAGCACTTGCAAATGGGATTGCAGTTAATACCATCATTACTGCAAGCACCATAGCTGTCATAATTCGTGTGATTTTCTTTTTCATTTTTGATTGTCCTTTCGTGATTTTTTATATTTCTTGCTACCGTGTTTACGGTAGTCATAGATGAAAAATATAGCCAATGCTCCGAGTGCTACAGAAGCAAAATAAAACGGAGCAATACCACCGCCACCTGTTTGAGATAATACGGATTTATTGTCGGCAACGGTTAAAGACATGTTAAGTGTGTTTTCATTGTCGGCTGAAATTGTAAATTCAACCTTTTTACCGTATGGCATATAGCCTGACGGAGTTACAGACTCAACAAAATAGTAATCTCCTACCGGCAGTTTACGGATTAACAGAGTGCCGTTTGTTGCCATACAGTCAGTTGCAGATTCAGATTCAGAGAGGTACATATAACTACCTGTGCCGTTTTGAATGCATCTGACGGGTGTGTCATCTGACTTGTAGAGCTGCCAACCTGATCCGCCAAGAGCCTTTGTGCCGTCTGTTTTTGTCAGTTTAACAGAGCCTGTTTTCAGCGTGTTTTTGATATTTGCAAAAACTACGGTATCTGAATTAAGCGTAACTGTTACGCTTTTTGGCTTGTTGTACTTATACGGTAAAGAATAAGTACCATCCTCGTTAAGCTCACCGAGTTCGGTTACTTTATATTTAAGCAATTCGTCATTGCTGTTATAAATCGGCAAATCTGAGATTTCAGGACTTAAACCTTCAAGGTCGGTGCTTACTTTTTCGTTAAACCCTGTTTCAGCACAGCTTATTTCAAAATACAAACCGTCCACAACATCATCTTCAGATGTTTTTTGTACCTGTAACGAACCCGTTTTGATGGTGTTCACGCAATCATATGTATAGTTGTATTCATCGGTATCATAGATTGTAAATTCGACTGCATCTTTCAGTTCATAACGGCTCGGAAACTTGTATGTTCCGTCTGACTGTTTAATGCCGATTTCGGTAAGCCTGTAAGTAATTTGAAAACCGTTTAGGTCAACTACATACGGCAGAATACCGTCAATTTTGTTACCGTTGGCATCAAAAAACTGCTCATTGTCTGTACTTGCTTTACCATTTTCATCAGTAGTCAAAACGATACTTGTAATCTCGTTTCCGTCTGCATCATAAGCCATAGGAGTAGGGATAAGGTCATCGCCGTATTCTCGTTCATCGTCAAAAGACTCAAGCTTAAAACTCAAACCCTCAACAACTCCGTCCTCGGAAGTCTTATTGATGTTAATACTTCCTGTTGCAGGAGCGTTGTACACGGAATAATTAAGAGTAGATGTTGTTCCGTATTTGTTGGCAGTCTTAAACTCTGATTCAGCCTTTTCAAGGTAATTGTCAGGGAAATAATAACTGCTTCCGCCGAGAAAACCTTTTTCGACAACCTTATATTTTATAGGGATACAAATTGCTGAGTTCGGAACGGTCAGACAGCTTTTGAGTTTTTCGCCGTACCTGCTGTAATAATTAGCTGTTCCGGTAGAATCTGTAACAATATCACCATAATATTTGCCGTTTTCGTCCTGTACCTCAAACCAAACTCCAGACACTTTACCGTTGTATGAGGTCTTTTTAACAGTTAAATCTGTTTCAGAAACTGTATTCTGAAAATTAAATGTAACCGTTTTGCTCTCGTCAAGCGTTAATGACTTACCGTTAGCGTTGGATTTTGCTTCTGATGATTTGCCATAGTAGTATCTTGAATAAGCATTCTCACAATTGCTGAATACGGCATTTGAAACACCTTCATAATATGAGCCTTTGTAGCTGATTGCATTTTCTTTTTTTATCGTCCAAGTGTAACCGCCATAGCTGTGAGTACCCAAAGTAGTCTTAAAGCCAAGCTCTTTGACGGTATAGGTTATCTTGTTGCCTTTATCGTCATAAACCCTCAAACCTTTAACAGTTGCTTCACCGTTTTTGTCAGTTGAAACTGCGTTGTACTCGTTGCCAAGATTATCTGTAATTGCAAACCATAGATTTGATACAATACCGTCTGTTGATGACTTCTTAATTTTGAGGTCAGCTTTTACGGCATCTTCATAAATCGTCTGAATAACGGCTGTTTCAACGGTTGAGTTTTCCTCATTTGTAATGACGGGATAAACAGTATCGTCAAGCTCATAGCCTGTCGGAGCGGTTATTTCTTTGATGTAGTATGTTTTGCCGACATCTACCGATTTTGCAAAAGTTCCCTTGCCGTCAGCACTTGTTGTGAGCTTGTCATACAAGCTTGCACAAGCTGAATCAGAGCACAAGCCATATACTGCTCCGCCGACACCTATACCTGACTGATTAAGCTTGTTAATGCCCACATATGCCTTTGCCGGCATTTCGTCAATCGGCACATTTATGGGAGTATTTGTGTCCTTCATAATAGCAATTACGCTGTCAGATAAATTACGATAAAAAACAACATTGCTGAGAGAATAGCCGTCAGGGGCTTTGACTTCTCGAATGACAACTGTGCCTATAGGTACAGCAGGATTTGGGTTCTCAGCCGAAGTATAGTAAAACTCATCAGATTTATATCCGTCTGCAAGATACTTAGAAGCAAGCAATGCTTTGCCATCTTCATCAGTCTGAATATACCAAGTTCTTTTAAGGTTTTTGCTGTCAAGTGCAGGAGCGGTTTCATCTGCTTTGACATCGTAGTCCTTGTCAATTTCCTGTGCGTAGTATTCAATGCTGAAAACCGCACCGCCAAGACCTTGACTTGTCGTTTCGCCTGTAATTGCATTTTTCTTTTGCAAAACAATACCGACAGGGTCATTAACCGGATTATCCTGTGGCTCGGTTTTTTTGTCAGACAGCTTAACTGCTTTAAAAATTGCATAGCCGTTGCTGTCCTTTTTACCCGAACTCACAAATGTATATACAGTTTTGTCAAGCTCATAGCCTTTTGGTGCTTTTGTTTCTTTTGCATAGTAAGAAGCTGTTGAATCAACATATTTACTGTAACTGCCGTAACCGCTTGCATTTGTTGTAATACTGCCGATTTTTCGGGTACAAGCTTTGTCTGTGTATATGCCATACACAGCTCCCGACAAACTGTAACAACCGTTGCCGGCTGTAAGCTCTGTGTTTGATGATGATTTTTGAAGTTGCAGCTTGACAACATCCGGAAATGTCAACTTAACATATCCGTCTTTAACTGCATAATTAGAACCTCGAGCAAAAGTCTGATATGATGCAGAGTCATTACTTGTAATTAAATACAAACTGTTTTTGCTCTTGATTCCATGTTCCTTCAAAAAAGAATTTTTCATTGTCACATTAACTGTCGTACCAAGATTTTTAGAACAGGTAAATGTTATCTTTTTACCGCTTACGCTGACCTTAACATTTGAATTGCTGACGATTACATCGGATGCTTTAGTTACTGAAGCGGTACCGTTCTTATCAGTCAAAGTGATTGAATACTGTCCGTTTGATTGATTATATGACATTTGATACGACTTCGCAGAACTGAGTGATGATGCTGTATATGACGGATTACGCACCGACCTTTTACACCAAGACACCATATTGTCATATGCTGTTGTAACATTTGCTACAGTAGTTTCAGCTGAGCTTGTCTCAGTCATAGTACGGGCAGGAGTAAGCAACGGTTTTCCGGATACGGCATCAAAGGTTGAAGCATTTCTCTTGCCGGCTACAATCTCGAAAATTAACAACTGTGTTGCGTAATAGTAATGTACCTTATTTTTTGACGGAGATTCAAAACCTCCGAACCCCCAACTTAGGATCAGATTAACTGCGTTCTGTTGTGCAGTAGTTAGCTGTTTCCAAGCTGCTGATTGAGATGTACTTTTTACAGTAGCAGAACTTGTTAATTCAGATGCTTTATCCGGTTCAATACAGTACGCTCTTTGTGTGTAGTCTAAAAAATTCAAGGTTTTTCCGGATGGAGCAAAAAAGTGCACCTTGAAATTTTCCCAACCTTCATAATGCTGACTGTGCTTTTTTCCGTTTGCGTCTGTATAAGTATATTCAGCTGTTTTCTTGTATATAAAACCTTTGCCGTCTGCTCCACGATTGCCTTTAACCGAGGCAGCACTTACGGAAAACGAACCAACAGACAATGAGCCGATAATTACAGTCAAGCATAAGAAAACCGACAATATTTTTTTAATTAACTTCATTCAAATTTTTCTCTCCTTTCATCTAAATATTGAAAAAGAAAAACTACTGTATTCTTTTATGGGTGATGCACGAATCATATTTACCTCCGAAAATTTATATTATTAACCACATTAGTGGGAATTGTAGGAGTGCATCAGACAAATTAATGCCCGATGCAAAGAAGAATAACAATGAAAACTTAAAAAGTCTTGCTGCCATCATAAAACAGAAAGTTGTAATCAACTTCCAATGTTTTCGCTAATTCTCTGATATATGCAAAAGTCGGTTCATAATTATCGTTTTCCCATTTGGTATAGGCTGACCGTTCTATATGCACGGCTTCTGCCACTTGTTTCTGTGTCATATGCTTGTTTTTTCGAGCAATAAGCAACTGCTTTCCAAACGACAATTATTTCACCTTCTCAAAAAGTTGTTATCAATTTAAAATGTTAAGGTCATATATGTAGTTAAGGTCAACATTTGTTGATATGCCGTTAATTCTACCGTTATCTGAATACTGCCACACATCACACGAAATTGACGGCTGTATATACCATTCTGCGTTCCAAATGGAAATTCCGTTATTTTTTAAGGTTGTGCGATTGAGCAGATAGTCATAAACGCTTGCTGAGGAATACACACCCGATTTAAAGCCGTTGCTTTTGAGTTTGTTACAGAAATTGACTGCCATTTTTGTATAATTGCTGTTGCTTGTACTCATTGCAGGCTGATATTCCATATCGTAGTAAACAGGAAGTTCAAACTTTTTACCCTTGATACAACTAAGGCAAGCATCTGCTTCTGCTGTTGCCGTTGACGGTGACATTGCATAGCTGAACCAATATGCTCCGACTTTAAGACCAGCGGATTTTGCCTTTTTGTAGTTTGTTTCAAACATATTGTCTTTTTGGCTTTTTTCTTTACCGTAGCCGGCACGGATAATCACATAATTATATCCTGCCGACTTAACCTTATTGAAATCTATGCTTCCCTGCCAAGTCGATACATCCAAGCATTTTACAGCCGACCCCGAAACTGTTATTTTGCATTTAGCAGTTTTTCCGTTATAGGTCTTATATGTAATAGTTGCAGTACCCTGCGATTTTGCGGAAATTTTACCGCTTGAATTAACGGTTGCAACATATGTATTACTGCTTGTCCAAGTACTGCGATAACTGTATGCGTTATTGTTGAGCGTAGCTTTAAGCGTTTTACTCTGTCCGACTTTAAGGGTTGCAGATTTATCAGAAACAGTAACCCTTGAAGGTGCAGATTTGACTGTTACCTTACAAATCGCTTCCTTGCCATTGCTGAGCTTACATCTTATCGTAGTAGTGCCGACTGTTTTTGCAGTAACAAGACCGCCTGACTTTTGGACGGGAGCAATTGCGGCGTTATTCGAGTAATAAAGTCTGTAGTAGGCTGCTGTATTGTTCGGAATACTGCTGTTCAAGTCATATTTTTCACCAACACCTAAAGTAATACTTGTTTTATTAAGTGTGATACTGTCAGCAAGTTTTTTGACTGTTACGGTACAGCTTGCAGTCTTGCCGTTATATGTTTTGGCTGTAATCTTTGACGTGCCGACACCGACAGCAGTTATTTTGCCGTTTTCATCAACCGTTGCAATTTTTTTATTGCCTGTTGAAAATGTAACCTGAGATAAATTACCATTTGTCACAGTTGTACTTAAAGCATAAGATTCTGTTGTACCTAAGACTATATCCGTTTTATTCAGCTTAATGCCGGTCGGTACAGTAGTAGGCTTTGGAACAGTTGTAGGTTCTGTAACTGCTTCCGTTGTAGGCTCTGTTGTTGATTCTGCTGTTGGCTCTTTAATCAGTCCTACAATAAGTTTCTGAACAAGTGTTGAATCAACAACGGTAATCACACCGTTTTTGTCAAGGTCGTACAGTTTAATTTGTTCTTCATCAAATGTTGTCATACCTACAACATTCTTCTGAATAAGCGTTGCATCTTCAATCGAAAACTTTTGCTCTGTGCTTACTGCTCCTGCACTAAAGGCACAAAGGCTCACAAGAGTAGTGGCAGTAAGTAAGCCCGAAATAATCTTATTTTTCAGTTTCATAAATTCCTCCTTAAAGGGTTCTATATATTCCGCAAAATTTGCGGTTTGTCACCCTAAAAATCAAAAAATTTTAAAAGTTTTTTAAAAATAAAAACCTTCTCATATATATTCCGTAAAAATCGGGTTTTCGCACCCCCAAAAATGAAAAAAATTTTAAAATTTTTAAATTTTTTTTGAAATTTCTTTAAAATTATTCTCAAAAGAAAAAATGCTCCGTTCAGGAGCATAAAAAAGGGCAAAAAAAAGACAGAACCGAAGCTCTGTCTAAAATTTGTTATGTAGTTTTATCGTCCCTTGCTCTTATCCTGAGAGTGTGGGGAGTGTTTCTGCTGTGAAATTGTGTTAGCATTTTTCTTTATCTGATTTCTTGATAAAGGAGATTTTTGTTTTGATATATATCGGTCAAGCACTTCTTCTAATTTTTTGAAGTTACAACATCTTTTTGCAAGATATTTGTTATCATCAGCATTTTCTGTAATTATATTATAAAGAGAATTAGCACGCTTAATTATGATATCAGAATTTGTCTGACACCAAGTAAGCTGATTAGCCATAAGCTGTTTATAAACTACTGTCTTATGATTGTCAGTCGGTTTAATCGAAATATCAATTTTATGTATTAAGGACAAATCGACAGGCAACATATTATTTATATTCAACCCACCGATAACTTTATTAGCACCGTTTTCATCTTTTACCGACGGATGACGAATTTTCAAAAAATCAATTGAGTTCTTTTTATTTTCAAATTTTTCCTTCGGAGAGGTTAGAGGAACACAATACATTCTGTCATTTACCAACACAATAACACCGACAAACGGTCTGTTAGATTTATGGATTTGGGGTGAAGTGGACATAACATTGCTGTCCTTTTGAGAAAGGTTTCTCACATACTTTAAATCAATAGAATAAAAATTAAGTCTTTGTTGCTTCATAAAATCACTCCAAAAAATAAAGGGACTGAAAAACAGCCCCTTTACAGATTAAAAGTTTCCACTTATACGGTAGGACTCACCTCTTGTAATGCTTCCACTTATACGGTAGGACTCACCTCTTGTAATGCTTCCACTTATATGGTAGGACTCACCGCTTTTTACAGAAATCAAAAGATTTCCATACAATAGGACTAAAGCCTATCACCACCTATATTATACACTAATCCGAGAATTATGCAAGCAGTTTTCTTTCACAGTTTAAAAAAACTAATGGCTAATTCACCTAATCCGTCCCCAATGTTCTCAAACCAATCAGCAATTGTTTCTCCAAGAGTAGAAATAATATAGGTTGACATAGCAAACAGCCACAAAATACCGATTACTACACATCCGTCAAGCAACGGAAAAGTCCCGTTTTGTATCCATCCTACCACAACTACTGTTCCGCTAACCGCAAATATAGTGGCAAAAACAGAAATAGCAATATAAATCATTCCGCTTGCTACAGATACAAAAACTAACAAATAAGAAAGCAGATAAAACGCTCCTTTTAATAGGAAAGCAATTATCAGAACTGCAAGTTTTACAGGAAACAACAATACTTTAAGAAGTATCAGAAGTATTACTTTTGCCATATTGCATACCCCTCAGTTAAAATCAATTATACTCAACCTTACCGCAAGCTGTACACTTTCTGCCGACTACTTCGGTTTTGGTTTCATAGTGAAACTTTTCAGGTACAGTTACAGTCTTTGTGCCGACCTGAACCTCTACGCTTACAGTTTTATAGCTTACAGGCTCCCCGTTAAGTGCGTGCTGTTTATTGTGTGCGGTTGTGTTTTCGGTTATATCTGCTCCACATACCTTGCAAATATACCTACCCTGTTTCTCGTAAATCGGTTCTTCGTAGGTATAGGCTTCCTTATCCACAACCTTTACTTGTGTTTCTTTGGTTATATTCTGCCAAGTGTGGGTATGCTCTTCGGAAAACATTTCAACTTTACCGCAAACTGTACACTTTCTGCCGACTACTTCGGTTTTGGTTTCGTAGTGAGATTTTTCGGGTACAGTTACAGTCTTTGTGCCAACTTGAACATTTACCCATACATTGTGATAAGATACTGGTTCTCCGTTCAGTGCGTGCTGTTTATTATGTTCGCTGCAATTATCAGTAATATCAGCTCCGCAAACCTTACAAATAGTTCTATCGTGTTTCTCGTAAATCGGTTCTTCGTAGGTATAGGCTTCCTTATCCACAACCTTTA
>ERZ773173.1391-NODE-1391-length-22280-cov-3.164184_pt1 | contig 22280 bp, 39 predicted proteins | sample MGYA00580535_ERZ773173 | MGnify/ENA primary metagenome ERZ773173 (study PRJEB29015, sample SAMEA2737856) | human gut metagenome | biome: human gut; feature: human-associated habitat; material: faeces | place: China | collected 2012 ...
GAGTAAAAGATTATCCCCGTTCGGTATGTCTTGGTCACGCACCACGATAGAAGTTCCTGATTCGGTTTTTATATAGGTTTTTGAAATGTATTTTATGACGTCTACGGTTGAACCGGCATAGGATATGAACATTTCGACAGGATAGCCATCATATAATTTTTGGGACGTACCTGAGATGTGCAACTTGCTATTATAATTAAATATTTTTTCGGCAATGAGCTTATTATGAGAATAGGTATCATCTGCCAATGTGGGCTGATACACGAGGTTCTTTAATATATCGGATAAATCGGGTATATCTGAAAGAGTATTATTATTGAATTTATCACTATCAAAATCGTATTGTGCAATGCGGTAGAAATTGGCAGTCTCTAATATTCGCTCTCGTAGTTTTTCGTCACCTGTGTAGAATAAATCTGTTTCCGTTTGTAACGGTAAATTCTTTTTATATGTATCAGTATCGTCGTAATAAGGAATCTCCGCTATGAATATATCTATTCCTTTATATATATCGGACTCTTTTAATGATTTATGAATAGTTATATCTACTTTTATTTTATAATAGTAATAATGTGCTGTAACATATCTAGATTTTGATTCTGATATATAGGCATAAAATGTTATTGGATCTCTTTTTATAAACAGAATAGGTGCTGAATGTAAAGTATATGTTCCATCATACATTCTTATAGCCCAACGTATAAGTGACACATCTTGAATTTTACCTTCCGATTTCAGAGTTGCAATAGGCTCATACACTTCCCCATAGGGTTGTTCTCCACTACAACCTATTCCACCAGATACTAAGTCGTAAGGAAAATTTAAATTTTGTTTATTTATCTGTCCTTCTTCTGTTTTATTTATTTTTACAGTTATATCATCTTCATTTATAGAAATATTTTTGTAAACGTATGTGCCAGATGATCCATACAGATAACACAAGAAATAAAAAATACCACCGTCTGTTGATACAACAAGGGTGTTTCCCACGGAGGTTATATCATTTAAACCACCAATTTGATAAATAGGAACTCCGATTTTTGCTTCTGAACTTGCCCCGTCGTTGTAATACATAGGTCTCACGACTTTATCATTGCCATAACGATATGCTTCGTAGTAGATAGTGCTTCCATCGAAAGTAATCCAATTTTCATAACCATTGCCTTTGTGAATATAAATGAGTTCTCTATGATTGGAAATAGTATATATTTTCTTATTCACACCAGTCGGAGATATAGATCCAGTGGAAGTGTGACGGAGATTTACCATAGCGGTTAACTGCCCGTCTTGTGGATTTGAAGTGTCTAATACTATACCCGAAAAAGGAATGGTTTTCATACAAAATATTTTTTGTAAAACTAATGATGTTTATTGATATGTTTACCTTATTGTTTTTTTGATGAAATCTCTTTTTTTAGTTTGTCTATCATTCTCTGAAATTTTGCAGCCACCCGTGGACAGTGTATTTTTAAGTTCCTATCTCGCTCGGCTTCGTAATAGGCTATTTTATATTTAATTTCTTCTTTTTTCATGAATATCTGTTCATTACATTTTAATTCTTTCCCAAAATATTTTTGGATTGGAATTATATTCTTTTATCTTATCGGTCAATAATTCCAGCTTTTTAATAGATGCTCTATTATCATGCTCTATTATCTCTAATCTGCTAATTTCTCTTTTAAGATTTTCGTTTTCTTGTAACAAACACTTGTATTTATTCAATTGGTCTTTTAACTTGTCAATCTCACTTTTCAATGCCTCATTTGTAAATATCCTATAAACATGGTTTTCTGGATATATCAAATCATTCACATAAATAGCACCCACTTTATTTATGGCAGTAAGTAGGAATGAGATAGAATAAGCATCAATAGTGTAAATTTTAGAAGATTCAAGTTCGGCATAAAATGTACCATCGCTTTTTATAATCCCATTGTCAGTTTTGACAATTAACTTGTCATCTTCAATATAAACTTTTCCCATGTTAGTGATTCTAATTATTAGTGAAAATATCATCTATACACTCGTTCACCCTGTCGCATGTATCTCCAAAGGAAATGGCAAAAGATTCGTCGCCTACACGGTCTATAATGGATCGCAGGTCACGGGCGATGTGGTTGAACGCCCGCAGTTCTTCCAGCATAGGAAGGGTAACAGTACCGTCATATTTTTTCAGTAGTGAAAGTAAATCGACGGCGGAGGATTCTGCAATGTCCGCCAACACTGGGATTTTTCTCAGGAGGCGATTACATTTATCTTTGTCCTCTTTGCTCATGGTGTCGGTGATTGTTTTTGCCGTGACTTGCTCACGGGTTTGTAGTAGCCGGTCGTATTGCCTTCGTAAGTTGTCAAACAGAGCGAAGTCACCCCTTCTCAGAGCCTTCTCCATCTTCCGGCTGTACTCCTCTTTCAATATCTCGATGTTCATATCAAAACAATTTTAACTGTTCAACTTTATTTTCAATCTTAACTATCTCTTCAATGATTCGTTTCATTATTTTTTGTCTTATATAATTTTATAAGGTTTATAAAATAAAAAAGCTATCTCAAATTTTATTTTGAGATAGCATCAAAAAAAAGGGAAATCTGCCAGTAGGCAGCTCTATACCTAAAAAAGAGGGTGATTATACCTTTTTATATTTCCCTTTAAGGTCGGTTTCATAAACATCTACGACCTTATCGGCAAGTACACTAAGATCTCTTGACATGCTACGATTCCTCGGTGGATAGCCTTTATGGAATTTTACTACATTAATTTTTGTCATATTGTCTTTAACAAACCTTATTGCTTCTGAATAATCGTAGTCTCCACTGACAAGAATAATTTTATCACATTTTTTACCAACACTAAGGGAAATCATTTTCACAGCTAGTGAAATATCAACTCCTTTTTCACCAACATAAGTATGTTTATATGGATCAATTTTTAAAACTCCTGTTTTAACCATTTCTATATTATCATGTTCAAGACATAATTGATCGTAGGCATATTCTATATTGGCAAATTTCTCCTTTTGCTTTTTAATCCATTCCAAAATTGAAGAGCATTCACTATTCACACTATCTTGTACTGTCTTAGGTATAGCGGAAAATTTACCATTTTTATAATTTTCAAGATGGGTCCTATATTTCTTGTATACAATTGAATTACGAATATTGGTTTCCGTATAATACGTATCAAGTATTTTGGCTGGCCTGAACCAATAGGCTCGTATAAGTTCTTCTCCGGCATCAATCATTGAATTGAATAATACCGTCCAATCAACTTCTTTTTCTATAATACTCATCTCTTGCAGACTATAATACAGGTTCTGCCCATCTACTAAAACTACTACTGTCTTTGCCATAAATGCAATAATAAAAATAAAGAAAGCCACCCACAATAGATGGCTTAGTATAAATCTGGCATAATGCCCATTGTAATCACGCTTAATGCGCATGTTTAAGGTTCAAGGTAAAACCCTTAAATTTTCATATCAAACGATATGACGTTGCAAATATAAGTATTCCAGTTAATAAAACAATCATTTTTAATGCCTTTATTTGTTAAAATATATATATTAGATTTATTCGTCTTACATAATTATTTCAATATCAACTCTCTTGGTTCTTTATCTTCCCATTTTACTTCTGGGAATAAACTGTCACTTAATACAACAACAGTAGTATCTTTGTCTCTAAATCCCCATGTATACTTACGTTTAAATGGTTTAGTTGAGTACATAAACAATTTTCCACTTTCGTCCCTTGCTATCCACATAGTTTATTATAAACTTTTTTTGAAGAATCCTTTTTCAATCAATTCACATATAATAATTACTATCAGGGATGCTGGACTAAGAATTATAAGAAAGAGGGCCCATAATAAATCCCCAATAGTACATTTGTCATTCCATTTGATTTTAAATACAATGGCTGAAACTATTATCACACTGAATATGCAGTATATTATAGCCCACGTCATTGTTACTCCTCCCACTCGATTTTAATTGTACCTAAGTAAGATACGCTATTGTCAACACCCTTTTTAGCAATTTCTTTTGTTTCGTACACACTTATTCCTGTTTCTATACCATCATAACTTGTGTATATATTAATCCACCCCTCTTTCTTCTGGGGGAACATCATGAGGTCGTATTTATCAATCTGGTCGACAAAAAATCTACCATTTTCAAGATATTGCAAAACAGTTTCTTTATTACAATCGTATATTAAAGCAACAATTGGTTTATTACATTTTGCGTCGAAGCAAATAATCCTTGCCTTTCTTCCGTCCCTTGTGCAGACTGGTTTGCCTGCTTTGGCTGCTTCAAGGTCAAATTCTTTTAAGTTCAATTTCTTTTCTTCCATATCTTCTTTGTTTTGTTTGATTTCTATATCAATGATTTTTGTTTCTTGATGTAGCAACATAAAAAATTCGTAGTCCCATTTGGGAACAGGAATTATATAGGCTTGATAGGGTTGAAATATCTTTCCTTCACCTTTGTAAGGCTCTCCAACCTTTTCAAGTTTCTTGAAGATTACAGATGTATTATCTTCTCTATGCCTCCAAACACAAGTAACTATTTTTACCCAATTATTATCACAACAAAGCCCTCTTAAATCACACAATTTGCAACTGTGCTTTTGCGGTACATGCATACACTGATACCATTCTCCGTTGTACTCAAATATTTCTCCTACTTTTCTTTCCATAATCATATTTCATTTTAAATCGAATATCTTGCTTGAATCCCTAATAGAATCAATAGACATCTTGGCACTCATTTGCTTCATAAATTCAGCAAAATTCATCGCCCGATCCCAACTAGACCATCTATGAGTAATCTCTACTAGTTCAAAGGCATTTAGTAATACCAATTTTTCGTTTTTCTCTCTCAGATCATTTACCGCATTTCTTACTCTGTGATAAAATTTGTCATTATATCTTTTTGCGTTATATGGTTCCGCACCTTCTCTTGGTTCAATACTACGATATTTAACCGAAAACGGATGGAGCATATAATTAAATGCCTCTATTTTATCTACTTCCATAATTTCACTTTACCAATTCAAAATCATACACAAATACATAAGGGTTTCTCTCCCATGTGCCTTTACCGCTTACTTTATCAATTAGAATTTCGTAGGCATCTTGCGGCGTACAATAAGGTTGTATATCATTTGGAACATAGTATGCGTCCATAAAATGAGTATCTGCACTACCGCATTGCCCCTTTATTATTCCCTCTTTAAGACAATCTTCATCTGAAATATCTTGTAACCGTTCAACACGTACATTGGTTATGCGGATTTGGTGTGGCATTAGCTCCGGCTTCACAAATAAGTTTTGACTTATCTTCCACTTTTTCAAGTTCGTCAATCAATTCTTGTACTGTCATATTCTTTTCTTTTTAAGTCTTTCAACCTCTATTCCTCCTTTCTCATATCTTTTTTATATTTCCAACGAAAAATAAATCTACATTTACCCAATCGTAAGCATATAACCAATCCTTATTCCGCGATTCTTCATGAATCCCTATTATTACATAAGTAGCTATAACTTTCTTTTTTGAGAAAAAAACATTAACAGTAACTCCTCTTTTGGGGACGATATATTTTCCATTGTCATCGTATATCTGTATATGATCTGTTGTTTTCGCTTCACTTTCTGTCATCATCGCCCTATAATTATACCATTTGTCTTTAATATATAATGGTATACCGTTTTTCTTTGCTTTTATCCATTTTAAAATAAACATCTCTTATTCCTCCTATTTATTGGTTAATAAATCTTCTATGTATGCCCAATAGAGAATATTGTTATGTGATGCCGGTGTAAAATATCCGTAAATATTCCATTTACCTACATTCTTCCCCTGTTTTTCTATTCTCCCGATATGCCAACCTTCTCTCATCGAATCGTTCAAAAACACAAGACATTCTTTCCCATATTCCGGAATTTCGCTCTTATCGTGCCATGTGTTTTTCAGATAGTATTCCACGCCGTTTGCGAAATCGCAATGTTGGTTGTCGATGACTTCTCTTTTGTAATTAGACAGATAATTTTCTGTATAATTCTTTTTCATGTACTCATCGAAACTCTTTTCAATTGTTTTCTCGTTCATTTCTATTCCTCCTTTATAATTTCTTTCATGAAACAAATCCAGTGTGTATTAGAACGTTTGCCGGATATATGCCCGAATATTGGTTTTTCAGGTGTGAGTTTGAGAACTTCCGACACTTTGATGTCGGTCTCGTTCCATTTGAAAATCAAAAATCCTCCGGGTTTCAGGACTCTAAAACATTCTTTAAATCCCTTTGCCAGCATATCGCGCCAATCTTTCCCAAGATTACCGTATTTAACCATTTGCCAACCGTTAGCTTCTTTTTTTGAACCTGAACATTTCAAATGAGGCGGATCGAAAACTACCATTGAAAAAGATTTATCCTCATAGGGCATATTTGTAAAGTCGGCTTGTATGTCGGGATTTACTTCAAATGATCTACCATCGCATAAATGAGTAGAGACCTTTCGAATGTCTTGAAAAAGAACTCTTTCGTCATGTTTGTCGAAGTAGAACATCTTTCCCCCACAACAGGCATCTAATATCGTTTTTCTCATTGCTATTCCTCCTGTTTATTTGGCAACAAGTCTTCTACATATGCCCAACGTTGCATGTTAACTCCACGTGAAAATTTTACCCAATTTTCAGAGTCATAAAAGGTATCAAAGGCACTGTCTCCAAGTTGGGCAAGATATATTCTATTCCTTTCGGGTTCTTCACTTACCTCATGCCACACTGAATTTATCCGCCAGTTTGCACCATGCTCGAAAGCATCAGCTATTGCGTACTTATCAAAATCTCCAAAGACACAAGATGGGGTTGCTGTTTTGGCATATTCTAATGACTTCTTCTCAATATCTTCTATTTTCATTACCTATCAATTTTTCTCATTAACTTCAACTAGATGACTGTCTATTTCCTCTATAACCTCAATAGCCGCTTGTAAGAATGCTTTATTAGTTGTACGGATATATCCTGATCCGAACTTACCTATCTTGTATTTGTCTGCCGTAAAAACGATATATTGCTTTGCAAACAGAATGTTGATACAGCATTTTAATCGTTCAATCATTGCTCTCCTCCTTTCATAAGTTCGATTTCTCCCATATCTGTATGATTTTTATAATTTATTGAAATAAACTGACTTGTATTCTTTTCAAGACCTTTTCATTTGCGTCGTTATAGAACTGTTTGTTGACCTCGAAGCCATATGCCTTTCTTCCCAATGAGGCTGCCGCATACAGGGTTGTTCCGCTTCCTGCGCACGGGTCGATGACAACATCGCCCTTGTCAGTGAATATCTCTATCAACCGTTTGAGGAGCGGGACAGGTTTCTGGCAAGGGTGGCATTTGGGCGTGGTGTTGTCCCTCACCCAGTCGAAGCAGTTGAAAATCATTCTCCCGTTGTTGTTGAATTTGGGCAACTTGTCCCGATAAAGGATAAGACCGTATTCGCAGTTGCCGACGACCTTCATGTTTGCTTTCAACACTTGCGCAGAGAAATCCTTGCGGAAAACCAGCGGTATGTAGTGATTTAACCCGTATTTGCGTCCTAACTCTATGAATTTGAACTGCTGTTCGTATTCGCAGAACAGTATCATGCAGGGGGATTTGCCGGCTTCTTTCGGTTCTTTCACGAGCATTTTGGAACAGAAGTGCATGAACTCGGCAGGACGAAACTCGCTGTCGGACGAGAAGAATTTTGTTTGCCTGCCAATGCGCTCTCGCCGTTCTTGTTATCTCCGTCGATATACCATGCTGGGTTGCTGGCGTAGGCGTTGTCTCCTAAGCAGTTTCCGCTAAAACAAATGGAGCCATTTCTGCGTACTAAAAATACGCTATTCTTTTTTAGTGTTAAGCACCATACTTTGCCTGTATAATCTGCAACAACTTTTTTGTTGCCGTATTTTATATTGCGAGATAATGGGTTATATTGAAACTGGTACAAATCACCACTGTTTATCCGCTTTGTATATATTTGACATAGTGTCCCTAATTTTAAAGCCACCTCCTGCAATCCCAAGATTAGTTTTTTAGAAATAGAACTAATTCTTATCCCCGGACCATTCTGCGAACTATCTCCAAACGTATAAGACTCCCAAAATATTTTTAGTTTATCCGTAGGCAAATCCAATATCCAACGTGGTATAAACTTATCAGCACTTCTGCCAAATTGTTCAAGATAGCAATACAGTTGTTTTGAGTAGATATTATAGTTTGCACTATCTCTACCTTTGTTTTGGGATTCTGAAAATTTGAATGGTAGATTGCTTAGTATCTTGCGGACTTTATCACGATAACGATTGTGTTGTTTGATACTTACTGTGTAACCTGAACCGCTACATCTTGAATAAGAACCGTCAGCGAGATATAAGCCAAAGAAGCGTAACCAATCAATAGTATTTATAACGACATCTTCGGTGGTGTGCGAATTTAGTGTTTTCCCATTATGTTTTATCTCTACTCCCGGGATAACCACTATATCGCAATCCGTGAAATCAGTCCAAATATATCCAGACCGTGGTACAGATGAAGCCGCAGTAATATTTTTAGCAAGCCGTATGTTTTCAGTGTTTATACGTTTTCTGTTTCGGATACGTTCTCCAAATTTTAAATTGGGTGTAAACTTTTCAACAGTATAGCACCTATGATTTGCAGATACAAACAAGTCAATGTTTTGGTTTTTGAATTGTATCATGTCCTCATCATTATCTCTCACTATAATATTTGCGATGCCGCTATATTCCATTCTTTGTGTTTGATGATTAAGTGACAGTACTTCATCTTCTGGTAGAATATCAGTATATTTTTTCCAACCGTTTCTTGTGAAGCACTCCGTTTCAGTGTCGTAACAATACGGCACATCTGCTATAATCAGCTGCGCTTTTGGCAGACCATAGACTTTATAATTCTGGAACGAATCGTTGTAAAGCTCTATGTCTTTCATACTTAACTTTCCTTTTTGCTGTATTTGTCGATAATTTCTTGAATCTGACCGGGTGTCGCTTTCTCCTTTTCACGTAGCTCTCTCTCCCTTTCCTTTTCCTCCTGCCTTTTCTTGTCCTCATAGAACCGCAATAGTTTCTCTCTGTCGGCTCTGAATTCTCGAAGAGACCTTGTTATCACCATAGGGTCGAAAACTCCGTAGAACGTCCCGTAAAGCCCTTGCTTGAACCGCTGGAAGAATACCATGAACTCGGTGAGCTTGAAATCGCCATAGCCGGAGATGATGATACGGGCTATCTCCTCGTATTCCTTTTCCGTCATTCCGTCCTTGCGGACTCCCGAAAATTCGGCGAGGTCGAGAAGCTGTATTTCCAGCCACGACTCGGCGATGTGACTGCCGAACGTCCTCGACACACGGGCTATGCTCGGAGCCTTGCCGATAAAGCAGCGTTCGAGGCTCTGGCAATAGCGGCCTTGATTGTCGGGGCTAAAAAGGCAGAGCATATTCTCCCCCGTCTTGTAGGTTGCCAGTATCTCCCGTTGCCAGCTTGGTGGCGATGGCTTTTGCAAACTCTTCAACTCGCTCCTGTTTTGTCTTTCCGGTAGCAGCTCTTCTATTTTTTTCATACTTTTTCTCGTTGTTTGCCCATGTGGCGAGCCGCTTGGAGAGCTCCCATGTGGGCTGTTTCTCGAATCTCATTTTCGTTTGGGAGGCGTTCATCTCCGACCAATAGTCGAAAAATGCCCGAAGCATTTCTTTCCCGTACTTGTCGGCATAAGGGATAAGGGAATGATAAAAGGCTTCTTTCCTTTCGTGCGTGGCGGCGGACGCCGCTTTTTTCTTTATACTCTCGTTAGAGAGTATTTCTTTTTTATTATCCTTTTCCTTATCCTCTCCTATTCCTGCACTGATTGTTCCGCGATTATTCACTGATTGTTCAGTGAATTTTTGCAACTCATTGTAAATAAACTCCTTCGGCACATTCAATTCTTCAAAATTCGGCCTGTTTATTACTTGATGACGACTGAAATTTGGCAGATAGTAGAATTCCTCTTCCTTATAAGAGAACAGACTAATAAATCCATTTATCAGAAGCTCTTTACAGAACTTGTTGAATTGTTGAAGTTGAATTTGGTCGTATGGGAATATTTTCGATTTGAGCCAAATCGGATCGGCTATTATAGTTCCGGCATCGTCGCAGAACGTCCACATACCTACGTATAGGAGACGAGCGTCTCGGCTAATCTTCCCTATTTTTGCATCGTCCCAAAACTTGGGCTTTATGGTTCTAATACGTGCCATAATACATTAATTCAATCATTTCTCTTTTCTTTGATAGTGAATGCCCACCCGTTCAGGGTCTTGTGCTTGTCAATCTCACCGGTTTTACATAACTCGTTTATCTCGGATTTGAGTGACCGGATAACCACCGACTGTATTTCGGTAAAGCTCGCTATGGAGGGCTCCTTGTTATTCTTTTTCTTTTCCTCGATAATGGAGGATATAACTTGCTTGGCTATAATCATGGCTATTCTTGTTTTAACAATTCTGGGTTGTCATAGATGTTACCTGCAACATCACCGGGTAATTTCCCATTAGTGGAATAAACGTCAATTGAATTATAACGTCCGTGCTCTTTGAGAACAAAGCAACCATCTCTAAATATTACCTTGCGATAACAATAACTTACCGTACTGCTCCCTTTAATAATTTTTTTGAACATAACTATGTCCCCCTCATAAACCTCTTTCCAGTTACTGTCATATATACCAGTAAACTGGCATAACGTGGATTCATCTACCTCAAAACAGCATTCAGAATTTATAATGTAAGGCTTTACTTCTCCATTATCTAACAACTTTGCAAAATAGCCATAACACCAACTATCTTTTGGTACACTGGTTGGGTCTAAATTTTTGGATTTTGCTCTAAACTTTATTTCTCTGATCATTGTATTTTTAATTATTGGTTATGAGAATACAGCCGGCAGATACTTGTGCCGGTAAACGTTTTTCAGATAGGTTATCATTTGGTCGTAGCTCTTGATAAAGCCCTCGTTGATAAGGTCGGCGACTTTTCTTTCCAGCTCGTACAATTCCCGCTGTTTCTTTTCTTCGCCGTATTGGTTGCGGATATTCCTTTCATGCTCGTTGAACACAATCCAGTTCAACGCTTCGCCTACTTTCTGCATGGCTTGGGGCATGAAGTCTTTCCGAACGATCTTTGAAACAGCCGAGCCTAGTTTGTTGTAGGCATCGCCGGCTTCGTTGCGGTACTTTATCATTTCGTCATAGACGAATTTCAACACCTTAACCTTAAACGACGGGTTAATCCACATTGCAAAATCGATGAACAGTAAGGGTGACATCCAAACAGCCCCTGCCTCTTTGCTCCCGTCTTTGTTGGTTCTCGATTTATTTATTATAAGTATTTGATTTATAGGTTTTTCGGAATTCCGAATTTGATCGTCGTCATTTATAAGAGCTTTTATAAACTCTTTTGTCTTATTGTTTTCGAGATAGTGGTTAACATTTTTCTTATGGTTGTTGCCTTCGTTCCACTGTTTCAACAATTCGGATGCACAGAAAAATCCGTCTTTGGTACGTTGGGTCACATCTATGTTACCCATTCGCCTTTTCATCAGTTGGTTCGTTTTCATAGCGTATTTTTATTTATTGATTTTTGATTGGATAAATTGCAAATACGAAATCCGTGTAGATTTTCGTTTTCTATGCACCAGCATAACATCTCGTAGGCGGCATCGATAATATCTTCATGTTCGGCAGTGACATAAATGTCTTTATAACAAACCTGTACAAGTAAATCGAATGTGCATTTTATCATTAAAGGGCTTGCATACTCATCAATCATTTGTCTGGGCAACAAATCCAAAATATCCTGCAAAGTGAATGTGGGTGCGGTTTCTGCCTCCATATTGTCAAATTTGTTTGGGACAATACCAAAAGCTAAACTCCAACAATTTTCCACCTCTTTCCCGTCAATTTTGGTAACTTTAACCCAACATGCACTTGCATAGTTTGTATTTAATCCAAGTTCTTGCAAGTGCTTCATCTGCTTTATTGATAATACTTGTGTACTCATAATACTGATTTACATTCCACAATAAGGTGAATTTATGATGTTTTCGTTGTGGCAATATGTGCACATAGATGTCATTGGCGAATAAACTCTACCGCATTTAGGGCATATCCAGCCATGCATACCGACAAATGTCTGCGCTTTTTCGAGTCTTGTCATCTCAATAGCTTTTAAGGCATCATCTTCTGAAACTCTACGGTATATATGCCCGCCTGCGCAATCTTCTACGCTTACCGATTTTATAAATTCTTCTGCTGTCATATCATTTGTTTATTCTAGATTATCATTTCAATCGAAAAGTGTTTTTGGCTTTTCATCGGGAAGAAACAGTCCATTTACAGCTAATACCTTTCTCATGGCTTCTCGATAAGTAACGCCGTTGTTCGTATAGTTCATGAAGTGATTGTACATCTTAGGGTACAACTCATAGCAAAGTTGAAGCCTGTTATCGTCTTTGAATTGGCAACCGTATCCGCAGAACATACAACCGGTCCGTTTTGCCCCTTTATGGTATATATCTGCAATTTTCAACCCTCTATCTCTTATGTATGCCCAAATGTCATCTTCAAGCCAAATTGATAGAGGTAATGACTTTATCGTTTTCCCGTCGAAAGAATTGCAACCTCCTTGTATTAGGTAACTTTGCTGCCTTAATCTTGACTCTGATGCCATAGTCCCCAATATGGGATATAGCCCTGTATTTTTTTGATATATACGTGACGGTTGTTTCTTTAAAGCGTAACAGCATTTATTGTTTATATCGAATTGCGCTCGAATAAATCGTCTATATTTTAGAGGTATTTCGCCCTTAAATTTACACCCTCTTAATAACCCTAAGGCGTTCTTCCCTTTTACCGATAAAGGGCTGTGTTTCCCTGCATATATAGCTTCGCTTACCGCCTTGCTGATAATGGGGAATCCATATTTTTCAAATACCTGTGCCGGTTTTAATGTTGGATATATAATCTCAATGTCATATCCTTCTGTGTTTTTAAGCTCTCGGACGAACCTTACTATATCGGGATATTCATTGCCCGTATTGCAGAAAACAGCCTTTATATCAGGTTTGACGATACGGCATAAATCAAGTAATACGGTACTGTCCTTTCCGCCACTGAACCCAACGTAAACCTGACCGTTTAGACGTGATACGAATTGGTCTATCACACCGAGGCTGTGGTCTATCTTTTGGCGCAGGGTCCAGCTTTGTCGCTCTCTTAATTCTTTCAAGTCCATATATCACTTATTAAAGTTTGATTCAACGACTTTGTATTTAATGGGCAATCCGGAGCAGGTGATAGCGAGCAGTGCTGCGTCCCTTTCTTCTTGGTTGCTGCGGGGTCTGTTAAACTCTATCCCGCTCATCTGGCACAACCGCTTCAATTCTTCATGGGTGATCTTGCCGTCTTTCCCTTGCCAGCACTTGCGCAACGGGGATTGCTCCATGACTTGTATTCCGTAATGACTCAGCATTTCGACTATCTTGCGACCGGTCTCTTGGTTGCGACCTACATGCTCGCCTTTCTTGGCTGCGCTCGCCCGTGTGTCTTTCGGGGACAAGTGCCAGTTGGATTTGTTTTTCCAACCGGCCTCGACATATACCGCCACTCGTTCATCGTTTTTCTTGCAGTGCTCATGAAGTTTTTTTATGCCCTCTACCAACAAGGGGAATGGGCAAACACTCATCTCCATTTTCATTTTCCTTGTTTCCAATACGGAGTAGCCGCTGCGCTCAACGTCGGGGTCTATCCCTATCACTACATCGTATTTTATTTTTCTGTTGTATGTGGCCTGTTCTTCCATTATATTGTATCTTTCTCTTTTTGTTCGGCAGGCGGGACTCGAACCCGCATGATAGGAGTTTTTCTAAGACTTTCACTTAGTAGTTTTAATTTGTGAGGTTGCGCTCACCGTGCGATACTTTCGTATGCCTAAACTCGGAGGAGAATTGTCAAGCGGTAATTTTTATTTTACGGCTACGCCTCTACAAGCTGTGCCATTGCCAACCTATCTATAAGAGCTACACTTTATCGTATACCAATTCCGACACTGCCGATACCACCTAAAACACTTATGGCTAATTTCTCCCCGCAGTTCCTTTCTCCGTATGGTGCTCGACCACGTACCGGATCGGCTTGCGGGGAATGTCTCACATTATTCTCCTATATCAGGTCTATGATTTTTGTCTTTTGAATCGCATCGAGCCGCATGTCGTTAAGACCTTGTCTCATGTGTTCTTGCATGAGGCGGTTGGCTTCGGTGATGTCTTTGGCGCAGACGAGGTTGTAGTACTTCGTTTCCTTTTCATCGCCGTTGCCATCGATGAATATGTCTATCAATGTGGCTTTGTAGAAGGGCTTGCCTTCTTCCTTCTCGTTGACTATCTCGACGACATTAGAGCGGGTGATAGAGATTACATCGCAATTTCCGTTGTATTGTTCCAGTCCGTTGGCTTCGGCCTCGGCAAATAATCCTACATAGGTGATGAAGTGTTCGACGACTTCTTTCATCTCTCCTTTGCCGTTATCTTTATCGACTTTCAGTTTGATTTCGTAAAACATAATGATTCGTATTTAATTTATATTAATTTTAGCATAATGATTCGTATTTAATCTATATTAATTTTAGCATAATGATTCCGATACTATCGCTGTCGTCGCTTTTAACGAGCAAAGATTTATTGCCTTCCGAAAGCTGCATATATGCGTCATCAAAATTGAATAGAGCTTTTTCAATCTTGGAGAGGAACGAAGGATCTATCCGTAACTTTGTGATTCCCTCTGTGCTCTCTTTTAGATGTTCTGAAATTACATTCTCCATTTCAGGGTATTTATAGACTTCGGAGAATGGGTATATAACTTTTTGATTGTCAAACAATATACATTCAAACCCCATGTCCGTAACTTGTACCATATCGTAAGAGAGGATAGACTTGTAGGCTTTTGAGCCTATAAACTTGCCATCGAGCTTTTCTATCTCTTCCTCGGTGAATGTGGAACATTCGGATAGCTTGTTTTTTACCAAGATATGTGTATCGCATGCATAAGCGCAACCATCTTTAAAATGGATATATGAAAATACAGGTCTGAATGAATCATTATCGCATGCCAAGTCCATTCTTAGGCCTCTGTTGAAATTATGTCTAGTCTTCATCGCTTTTATTCTTATCGGTTAAAACTTCTTTTAACTTGGGATTACATGCTGCATAACGGCGGACAGCCCAGTCGCTGTCCTTTTCCAGTTCAATGAGCACATCGACGGGGGTGTTGGAATTACATGCCACTCTACGGCGTACAACAATGTCGCTATCCTTTGCCAACTCCATGAGCACATCGACGGGAGTGTTGGGGTTTCTTGCCACGCTAACGCGGACATCACAGTCGCTATTTAAGACCTCATTTTTGTCCATTGTATTTCTTATTTAATTGTCTTACTTTATTTCTCATCAATCTTGCCAGCTCTTTATGCCGGTAGTCTTCGGACTTTTCCAACGCTTTTGCCGATCTTTCCAGCAGGCTGACGATTGACTGTATTTCATAGTCTTTCATGAATTGATTATTTCATTGACTAATTCATCGGCTTCGCATATCCTTTCGGCTATCTTCTTGAAGATGTTATCATCTGGATATATCCGTCTGATAAACATGGAGGGCTTCTCGAACGGGTTATATACGATGAAATCGCACCAATCGGCTTCAACGCACATGAGTTCGGACATGATTTGGTAATAGTACTTAGGCTCCGTGGACAGGAGGGTATCGTTGTCCTTTATCTTGTGGAAGTATTTGGCATATGTGGCCGTTCCCACGCTTTTTATCTCGATTACCCCTTTCTCCCGCTTATTCTCATCGTAATAATATCCGTCGGGGCTGGCTGCGAAATGGGCGATGGTGAGGTGTTTGCACAGTCCTACCTCGACGACACGGCGGCCTGTTTTAAGTTCGTATATGCGCCGGGCATCGGGCTCGTTCTCCGTTCCCCATCGCATTTGCTTGGTCGATATGTCGGTCTGGGTGATATAGTTGGAGAAAAAACCATCGTCGTTTATCATAGCTGGGTTGAGCATGCGCTCTCCCGCTACTTGGTAAATATAGTTCATGGCGCATTCTCCGACCCCGTTTCCGCTCCGGTTCGTTTTCATCAGGTCGCCTATGCGGCTTCCCGTGAAATAACCGAGGCGTTTCCTGTACCATTCAAGAGTCCTTTGCGCTTCCATCGTCGAACAGTGTCTGTTTAGTTCCTTCCTGATTGATTCCCTCTTTGACACCGGCTGCTTCTCCGGCTATATCTTTGAATTTGCTGCTTTTCGTGCCTCGGTATGGCTTCATAAGTTCTTCTACCGTTGTGTCACCGTCTTTGAGCGACTGGTCAATGCCGGACAGCAACGCAATCTCATTTCCTCGAATCTGGTTAATTGTCTGCTTTCCGCACAACTTGATTACCTCTTCCTCGGTAATACCATACTCGTTTTTGAAAAACGCAATCCACTTCGCCCTTGTCTTTTTGAGCTTATCTTCGTCGGACAGGTCGCCAGTAATGAAACTTTGAGCTGCTTGGTAGACTTTATCGGTGATGCTTTTTGGAATAACCGAAAATACGGCGTTTCGATAGGCTATTGCGTTTGCGGCATTGCCAGTTACGGTTATCATGTCGTTTGGATACCGTTTCCCGTTTTTGTCAATGATAGAGCGACGAACCTCAAAAGCACTTGCCACGTTTTTCTCCAAGTCCCAAGCTGTGCCACGGCTTACCACTTGCGTGTCTGTAATCTGAACCACCTTTGCCTCGGTGCGCATATTCCCCCAGTTTGAAACGATTATTTTCGCCAAGTGAACAGATGGCCCAGTAATAGGTTTGTTACCTCTTGGTAGCGCATATCCACACGATTGTGCCGTTTCTTTATCGAGGGGAGCCATAACGATAGAGTCATCAAGACTACGACGCATATCCCGAGGATATTTTTTCGCCGTGGCTACTTGGGTGTCTACATTTGCTCTTTCGAGAGCGTCTATTTGCATGACTTGTGGCTGTGCTTGAACCTGTAATACTTCGTACTCTGACATATTTTTTTGTTTAAAAGGTTATGTTTCTTTTTATACACCGCATATCCTCACGGACGGGCGGTGAATATGCTTGATTTATATGGAACTATAATTTATTTCTTATCGGTTTGTTGTTGCCCTGCAAGAGCCATCGACGACAGTGCGAACAGGGATATGCTTATCACCAGTTGCCAAAGGTTGGCGTTGATGAGCGAAGCGACTACCCCGAATATCGAGGAAAGCATAAGCAGTATGGCGAGCAGGGTAAATAACTTGTAGAATATCATGACTGTTATATTTGGAAATTACCGTTAAACTCAAATTCTTCGTTCCCACATTCGTCGAATACGGTTACCGTGTATTCCGTATCGATGTAGCCACTGTCGGAACGTGGCGTTAAATAGTCGCCGTTGTCCCACTCCTTGTGATTGTATGCGTCGTAATGAATGCGGACGTCGGCGTTTTTGTCGATCAAATCTACTTCATAGTTTATATCTCCGTCGAGATAATGACCGTCCATGTTTTCTCCTATATGGTCGTCAAGAAAACTTTCTACCTCGTCCTGTATGGTTTTTAGTTTCTGAATATCGGCTTTTACCATAGCGATAGCGGTTTTGTAGATGTCCGTGGCATCACACATGAGGTCTTCCCGGTATCGACGCATGCTCTGCCAGTCTTTCGGGTCGCAATCTTCGAGGTAGGATTTGGCTATTTCTTCCTCGTTCATCGATAGTATCTTGTTGGCGACCTCGTAGTTTTCTACCCCGCCTCCCAGATAAAATTCCTTACATTTCAATTTGTAAGGGGAGTTGTCGTATTGGTCGTTGAAATCTTCCCTTGCCTTGTCGTATCGTTTCTCGATTGTTGACCGTGGGATAATACAGGTTGTGTTCATGTTCACAGGCTTATTTAATTTCGTTCCCCTGCAACAGATGACTGTTTTTTCAACCCGAATCCAACGGGCAGGGGAAATATAGGGTAATGGAAAGCTGTCTGAACTATTCTTGCCTAGAAAGGCAATCCCTTTCTCTCTCCATTCTTTTTGTTCGTTTCTATTCATTGAACTTGGTGAAGCGTGCCCGGTTGCCGAATTACCAGATATTACTTACACGTCACGACTTCGTTACTTCACCCCGACCCGTCGCAAGTCTCGGCGTTCCCGCTATTGCGACTCTCGGTGTTCTTCACGTACGCCAACATGTCAATGAGCTTTTTTGTGGGGAGGCGGGAATCGAACCCTTGCTCGCTCCGAAGAACCGATACCCAACATACTGGTTCTTTTATTCGGTTGCTCTACCGTTGAGCTACTCCCCTTATTGTCGTTATTTCTTTTTCTTGTGGTGTAGTTCTAATGCAAGTTCAGCATCGACTATGATTTTACGCCCGATTTGCGTGACTGCCTTGTCAATAACTCCGCTTTCCTTTATCTTGATTGCGGTTCCTTTGGAGCAGGAGAACAACTCACATAAACCTTTCAGCCCATATACATATTTTTTATCTGTGTGTTCCTCTTTATGGGTGTCATTCTTTGGCATACAATTTTCGAGGACTTGCATGAACTCACTAACCGTGAGTTGCCAAATAGGTGTGTCAGAGCGTATCATATTGTTTTGCTTTTTATCGTTTGCCCCCGTAGGCTAATTCGATTCAGCGACTCTCGCCTTTTCTACGGGATTTCTTTTTGTAGTACCAAACCAAATAGTAATGAGTTATACCATGTGGATTACTATAATTGTGCGGTTCTATTAGCTGGTTTATCCTACCATCTTGTGTGAGACGATTCCGCCCTTTTTGAGAGCAAGCTCCCTTATTCGTTCTGGCTGCTCTCCGTCCGTGCGAAAGTTTATCGCCCCGTAGACAGTACGGTCTGTACAACCTACCTCGGCGGCTATCTCCTTAATAATCTTTGATGGTATACTGATGTATTTTACTTTTCTCATTGCTTTTTTACATTTAATCGTTTATATTTGCACATTATGGTTTTTGTTTCAATCTTGAAATAGGTTCGTTTCAATGATTACAGAGACAAAGATACTAACAGTTAGTAAAAACACAAACTATTTTCTTTTAAAAGTTAGTATAATAACATTAATTAACTAACAGTATTATGGAAGGCTGGGAAAGAATAAAATTAATTATTGAAAAAGAGGGATTAAATAAAAACTCTTTTAGTGCAGCAATTGGATTAAACAATAATGTTACAATCACAAGAATTATCAATGAACATCGATCACCATCACGTTCAACATGTGAAAAAATAGTTAGTGCTTTCCCAAAATACAAATTAGAATGGTTGTTGTATGGAGAAGGAGAAATGCTAAGCAATAATTCAGGAATTATCGGGAACAATAATAAGGGCAATATCTATCGAGGAGATGTTAATAATAACATCTCTATATCATTGCCGGAAAAAGGTACTCAAAAAATTATTGACCCTGACGGAACAGTCACAATAGAGAATACTAGTTCAGGCGTCCAAAATAACCTGAACGAAATAGACATGCTTAATCAAAGGATACAATACCTCGAAAGAATCGTTAGTGGACATGAGGCTACAATAAAGTCTCTTGAAACAACAATAAAATCCAAAGATGATTTAATATGTATTTTGAGGAGCTCATTAGATAAACAAGATTAGATGGTTAACAATCGCAATATACTAAATAATTTCTTAATATAAGAAAAACTAATATAATAGTAAAGTCATGAAAGAATTAATTAAGAAAATACTTAGTGAGAAAGATGCAAAAGAAGGTCTTCATGTGAGAATGATCGCAGAAAGAATATTAATGAGTGGAGCTTCCGGTGATATGTCAATTGACGAAGTTCTAAGGAAAGTTACTCAAATATTAAATAGAGAAGTTAAAAAGAAAAACGCTGCTGATAAAGATTTTGCAAGAGTAAAAAATCCAAAGACCGGTAAATTTAGAGCTGGTGTATATAAGTTGAGGATAAAAAAGAAAGAACCTCTCCCCATTCCTATTATAGAAGATTCGCAAAATGAGGAGACAAAAGAGATAGCATCTCCACAAGCCCAAAGAATAACGACAAACTACATGGGAAAAGCAGGAGAATATGCAGTTATGTCAGAACTACTATTCAGAGGATATAATGCAAACAACATGAGTGTTGATGAAGGCGTGGATATTGTTGCAAGTAAAGACAATGTATTTTTCTTTGTTCAAGTAAAAACCGCAGAATTAAAAGGGAATTATACAGCTCACACCCAAATAAAAGTAAATAGATTTGACGCTTTTATAAATGCCCAAATAAGATACATTATAGTAGTGCGATGTAAGGAGAATAATGCTTACAAAAATATATTCTTTACTTTCTCTAATAGTGACATTGAACAATTCAAATTTCACAAATGCGTAAACACGTCTGACGATTACATCTATATTAAAATAAGGTTTGATGTGGATACGCATAAGCCTGTATTATATCATGAAAATAAAAGTCTTGATATGAGTTTCTTCATGAATCGATTTCAATTATAACACAACATAAATTATGAAAAACATAATTCTACTAAGTATTTTACTCTGTTCCTCATTCAATATGATATTGGGACAAGAGATTTGGGACAAAGAGACCTCTACCTATGTGAATCACAATGTGGGGTTTCATTGGAATTTGATAAGAGGGGTTGATTGGATTAAAATCCCGACTAATAATGAAAATACGGTTTTCAAAGCGACATCGGATGTGGGGATAACAGTCTTTGTATCTACAAGAAATTTGGGTGTAGATAGTGGAGAACATGATGCGTGTGACTTTATAGAAGAGCTCAAACAAGAGTATGGAACGATGTTAAGAAAGAGAGACGCTTTTTTGGGGTCGAAATCGGAAATTAAATATATTGTATGTAGCAACTTTTCAGGAAGAGACGCAATAAAAATTGTTATCAAATGCTCATTATCTGATGATATTCATAACGAATCTTATTATGAAATAAGCTATAATTTTTTAAAGGGAGAAATATTGTTTGGGGTAGTTGCTCAAATAATGGAAGAAGCATATTATTACTTGGACGAGAGTGATATAAAATCTATTTTTTATGGATTTGGGTTGAATGCAAAATAAAGAGATGACATGGGAAGATTGAATTTAGCGACCGTGATTATTTTGATATGCGCCATAGTAAGAAATGTGATGGGAATAATAACGGCAGCTATGAAATATCAAATTGATAAAACTTTATATAATTTGCCTGAAAATTATACTGGACTACTTGTATGCGACATTGGAGTAGCTGTTGTTTTTGTCCTATGTTTCATATTGATCCTACGGTTAAATAAATGGGGCTATTATACTTTTATAGCGACCAATATAGTGTATATGATATTAGTTGCCATTATTGGTGGAGACACGGTTAAATGTACATTATTGGGTATATTGTACATGATAGGAATGTCGTTGTTAATGCTTTTGAAAAAGAACGGTATCAATGGCTTTGTCTCTTTGGGAATAAAGGAGATGCCAGTTTCTTTGAAAGACGAGAATGAGGATTTCGAAGAGGACGATACATTTATGTCGGAAGGAAAATCGAAAGAGAACATAGTTAATGAAAATTCTTACTCCTACAATAAAGAGGTTGGAGAATTGGATAACGAGAAAAAGACAGACGATGAAAGGTTTGACAAAGAAGCTATTAGTTTCAATAATGCTCTTGGTTTGATAGTGAAACATAAAGATTTTACACTTATACTGTTACTTATTATTATACTTATTACTTTATATTATTTTTCAATCAAATAAATATATTATGGAGGCATTTATTTTATCTTGGGCATTCCCCGTCCTCATATTAATAATAATATCCTGTATTACTTTCTTATTAGTAAAAAAATACATGGATAAAAAAATAGCAAACATTGTATTTGCTATTTCTTTATTTCTTAGCGTTGCAATAGGGCTTTATATTCAAAACAATAGGTTTGTAGTCGAAAATTACAAATATGTTGTTTTTACAGTATATGATAAACTTACAGGAAAAACACACTCAACATACGATAACAATCATTGATATGAAAACAAGTCTGACATCACTAATTTTGTTATTTGCATTGTGTTGCCCTGCTATAACTTCCGGCGAGCCAACTGACAAAAAGAAAAAACAAGAAACTTTTTTCGAATCTTGCT
>ERZ773173.1392-NODE-1392-length-22279-cov-3.619645_pt1 | contig 22279 bp, 18 predicted proteins | sample MGYA00580535_ERZ773173 | MGnify/ENA primary metagenome ERZ773173 (study PRJEB29015, sample SAMEA2737856) | human gut metagenome | biome: human gut; feature: human-associated habitat; material: faeces | place: China | collected 2012 ...
CTTGCTGAGTTGATGGATGCGGTGGGCTACATACTCTTTACCCGTTCCGCTGGCACCATTGATCAGTACCGACATTGTGGTTGGGGCAACCAGTCTTACATAATTATAAAGTTGCTTGGCTGCATCACTCTCTCCTTCCAGATAGTCGGAAGAACCGCTTCTTGAGGCTTGTGAACGGGTATTGTCCCCTTTTCCGGAACAGATGGTCTGTTTGGGTGAAACAGATGGTCTGTTTGGGTCAGATAGATGGTCTGTTTGGGGTGAATAGACGGTCTGTTTTTCGGCGGTGGATGATGCGCTCATCGCTTCGCCAATTTTCTTTAGAAGTTCGTCCGGATTTACAGGCTTGGCAACGTAGTCGCTGGCACCTAATTTCATAGCTTGCACCGCCGATTGTATATCGGCATAGCTCGTCATCATGATGAGCGGAATGGACAGACCTTGCTCTCCCAACCACTTCAACAGGTCGATGCCGTCCTTGTCGGGCAGACGCAGGTCGGACAAAATCAAGTCGGCACCCTCTGTTTCCAAATGTTTCTGGGCGCGGGCGATACTGCTGACGGAAGCTACCTGAAAGCCTTTTTTGCCTAACCAGGTCTTCAGCATCATACCGTAAGTAATGTCGTCTTCAACGATGAGTATAGATTTCATTGCCTTATCTTTTGTCTCTTTTAAGACACAAAGGTAAACCGATTTGTCTGAAAATCGTATATTTGCAAACTTAATTTAAATAAAAAGCGTTATGAAGAGGAATTTCATTGTATTATTAACCATACTGATTTGCAGCGTTACAGCTTGCCAATCGGGACAAAAGAAAGATAGAAACATGGATCAGGAAACTAAATTGAAGATCGAAACAACTGCGGGTGACATTATCGTGAAATTGTATAATGAGACGCCGCAACATCGTGATAACTTCATCAAACTGGCGGAAGAGGGTACATACGAAGGTACATTGTTCCACCGTGTCATCAAGGATTTTATGATACAGGCAGGTGACCCTGACTCAAAGAATGCTCCGAAAGGAAAGATGCTGGGTGCAGGTGATGTAGGTTATACGATTCCGGCTGAGTTCGTTTATCCGAAGTATTTTCATAAGAAAGGTGCATTGTCTGCTGCGCGTCAGGGTGACAATGTGAATCCGGAGAAGGAATCGTCGGGGTGCCAGGTCTACATTGTGACGGGTAAAGTGTATAATGACACTACGTTGCTGGGCATGGAGAACCAGATGAACCAGAATCGTCTGACTACTGTGTTCAATGCTTTGGCACAAAAACACATGAAGGAAATCTATAAGATGCGTAAGGAAAATGACCAGGATGGTCTGATGAACTTGCAGGATACACTGTTTGCACAGGCTGAGGCGGAAGTTGCCAAGCAACCGGAATTCCACTTTACACCGGAGCAGGTGAAGGCTTATACTACGGTAGGTGGTACTCCGCACCTGGATGGTGAATATACTGTGTTCGGCGAAGTGATTGAAGGCATGGATATAGTAGATAAGATACAGCAGGTAAAAACGGACCGTAGCGACCGCCCGGAAGAGGATGTGAAAATTGTTAAGGTCAAGGTGATAAAATGATAGGATGATAAGATGGTAAGATGATAGGATGATGGAGAAAGAGGATATTATAAAAGATAAGAGTATGGATTTTGCTATACGTGTCGTGAATTTATGTAAATATCTTAAAAAGGAAAAGCAGGAATATGAGATATCCAAACAATTAGTTCGTTCAGGTACAGCAATAGGTGCTTTACAACGCGAAGCTATGCATGCTGAAAGTCAGGCGGATTTTATTCATAAGTTTGCTATTGCGCAAAAAGAATGTAATATTACTCGTAGTATTAAAACTGCGAAAAGTCATATACCTAGCTAATAATCCTATCATCTTACCATCTTATCATCCTATCATTCAAAATAATATGAAGATAAATAAATATAGTCTTAATAACGGTCTGCGACTGGTGCATTACCAGGATCTCAGTACTCAGATGGTAGCACTGAACATCGTTTATGATGTAGGTGCCCGGGACGAACATCCCGAACATACTGGCTTTGCCCATTTGTTCGAGCATCTGATGTTTGGCGGTTCTGTGAATATACCCGACTATGATGCTCCTTTGCAGTCGGCAGGCGGCGAAAACAATGCCTGGACGAACAATGACATTACAAACTATTACCTCACTGTTCCCAAATCGAATGTAGAGATTGGCTTCTGGTTGGAGTCCGACCGTATGATGGAACTGGCATTCAGTGAACAAAGCCTTGAAGTGCAGCGCGGTGTGGTCATGGAGGAGTTCAAACAGCGTTGTCTGAACCAGCCTTACGGAGATGTGGGACATCTTATCCGTCCGTTGGCTTATGAGGTGCATCCGTACCGCTGGCCTACCATCGGAAAGGATTTATCGCATATTGAACAAGCTACACTGGAGGAAGTGAAGTCATTCTTCTACCGCTTTTATGCACCTAATAATGCTGTACTTGCCGTTACCGGAAATATATCGTGGGAAGAAACTGTCCGATTGACAGAAAAGTGGTTTGGCCCGATTCCCCGCAGGGATGTGCCTGTGCGACAATTGCCGCAGGAACCCGTACAGACAAAGGAACGCAGGCAGGTGGTGAAACGGCCTGTCCCCCTGGATGCGCTGTTTATGGCTTATCACATGTGTAGTCGCGAGCATCCTGACTATTATGCTTTTGATATCCTTTCAGATATCCTTAGTAACGGACGTTCCAGTCGCTTGAACCGGCGGTTGGTGCAGGAACAGAAATTGTTCTCCGGCATAGACGCTTATATTTCGGGTACGCGTGATGCGGGATTGCTGCATATCAGTGGAAAGCCATCAGCCGGAGTATCACTGGAACAGGCTGAGGCCGCTGTACGCAAAGAGTTGCAGGAGTTACAGCAAGTGGCGATAGAAGAACAGGAATTGGAGAAAGTAAAGAATAAGTTTGAATCCACCCAGATATTCGGGAATATCAATTACCTGAATGTAGCCACAAATCTGGCATGGTTCGAATTGGCCGGACAGGCAGAGGATATAGACCGTGAGGTAGAACGGTATCGCGCAGTGACGGCAGAACGTCTGAAGACAGTTGCACAAGAGACTTTTCGTGAGGAAAACTCGGTGGTATTATATTATGAGAAAGATAAATGAATAGATTAATTGCTATATACAAGGGGCATTATAAAGCCCTCTTTTACTTAGGACTTCCCATCGTTATCGGCCAGATGGGTGTCATTGTTCTCGGATTTGCCGATACTCTGATGGTGGGACACCACAGTACGGCCGAGTTGGCTGCTGCTTCTTTCACCAATAATCTTTTTACACTTTGCATTATTTTCAGTACCGGTTTCTCTTATGGACTGACGCCTGTGGTGGGTGAGTTCTACGGTAACCGTCGTTTCATGGAGGCCGGACAAGCTTTGCGCTCAAGTCTGCTTGCCAATGTTTTGGTAGCGCTGTTGCTGACACTTATTATGACTGTCGTCTATTTCTGTGTGGAATACATGGGGCAACCCGAAGAACTGATTCCCTTGATAAAACCCTATTTCCTGATTCTGTTAGCATCCCTGGTATTTGTTATGCTATTTAATGGCTTCAAGCAATTTACGGATGGCATCACCCAAACACAGACAGCCATGTGGGTGCTTCTTGGTGGAAATGCATTGAATATCATAGGTAACTATATATTGATTTACGGAAAGTTCGGCTTTCCGGAATTGGGGTTGTTGGGCGCGGGTATCAGTACCCTGTTCTCGCGTATTGTTATGGTCATTGTTTTTGCACTGGTTGTTTTCCGTAGTCGCAGATTCTTAAGATATAAGGCGGGGTTCTTCCGTTTGGGATGGTCGAAACAAATGTTCAGGAGACTGAATGGACTTGGATGGCCGGTCGGCTTGCAGATGGGCATGGAGACGGCTTCATTCAGTCTCAGCACGATTATGGTCGGTTGGTTGGGAACCATTGCTTTGGCATCACATCAGATTATGCTTACTATTTCTCAGTTCACCTTTATGATGTTTTACGGGATGGGGGCGGCGATTGCCGTTCGTGTCAGTAACTTCAAGGGGCAGAACGATATGGTGAATGTCCGCCGTTCAGCATATGCCGGTTATCACCTCATCTTGGCAATGGCGGTGGTGCTTCTGAGTATTGTGTTTCTGTTGCGCAATCAGGTTGGGGGCTGGTTTACAGATAGCGTGGAGGTTTCTGCCATGGTATCTTCTTTGTTCCTTCCATTCCTGGTTTATCAGTTTGGTGACGGACTGCAAATTAGCTTTGCCAATGCCCTGCGTGGTATTGCCGACGTAAAACCGATGATGTTCATTGCATTTATTTCCTATTTTGTTATATCTTTGCCTGTAGGATACTTATGCGGTTTCGTGCTGGGTTGGGGTACGGTCGGCGTATGGATGGCTTTCCCATTCGGACTGACGAGTGCAGGCATTATGCTTTGGCTGCGTTTCCGTTATAAAACGAGATGAAGGAAAGTGATACTATCACCCTATCACTATAATATATAAATATGAATAATGTCTCCAAGAAGAAGATAGCTGCCGGTTATGCTGTCCTGCTGGCAGTCTTGCTTTATTCCCTGTTCTTCGTGCACCGGGAAATGGAGAATCTTATGAGCTCGGATAATAGTGATATCCTGCGTACGGATAGCCTGATAGGGCTTTTGCGGGAAAAAGATGCTAATACGGTCCGCTTGCTGCGTACGCTGAGCGAAGCTAATGACAGCATGATTTCCGCTCGGGAGGTGGAGCAGATTATAGCCGAGCAGGATACCATTATCACCCAACAGCGTGTGCAACGTCGTGTTACTGCTCGTCGTGATACCGTTGTGACTCAACCTAAGAAGAAAGGTTTCTTCCGTCGTCTGGGGGAAGTCTTCGTTCCACCACGCAAAGATTCTGCTGTTCAGGTACAAACTACCCTTGAAGTTGCTACGGATACTGTGCTTGATGCTTATAATCCTGTTGATTCACTGCACGCAAAATTACGTACCGTTGCCCAGCAAAAGAAAGCAACTAATAGTGTGATACAGCGCCGTAAGCGGACTTTGCAACGCCTTGATCATGCGCTGAGTGCCCGTATTGATAGTCTTTTGAAGGGATATGAACAGGAAACTCTGCTGCGTGCCCGTGAAGAGGCCGAGGCTAATAAACTGATCGAGGATGCCCATTTGCTAGAGGAGATAGGTTGTTTCGCCTTGGTGCTGGAGAAGATCCCGGCGGAGTTGGCAGCTCGTGTCGCTTCGGAGCTTACGATCCCGGTTATCGGCATTGGCGCCGGTGGAGGCGTAGATGGTCAAGTGTTGGTTATGCATGATATGCTCGGTATCAATCAAGGCTTTTCTCCCCGTTTCTTACGTCGCTACGCTAATTTAGGGGAGGAGATTACCCGTGCCGTACAAGCGTACATCGAGGACGTGAAATCTCAAGACTTCCCGAACGAGAAGGAGCAATATTGATTTTTAAATCTACCAAAGCATGATATTTACCGATGCTCCGAGCGTCAAGGTCTGTAAGGTCTTATGATGCTCGAAGCGATCGGTTTCTTTTTTGGGGTTGGCTATGTATGATACGAATCGTGAGGGGATAAAAGTATAATCGAGAAATACCCGCACATTTAGATTAGGATGCAATATGTATGAGAAAGAGGCGTTTGTGCTATATCCTATATTAAACGCTTTATTCGTGTTTACGATCTCTTTCTCAATCGTTTCCGGTTTGCCTTCCTCCACGCCCAATGCTGATATTCGGGAGGCTGGGCTGTAATTACATCCGATTAGCAGTTTCGTGCCCAAGAGAAATCGATTGGTCACCGGATACGATAGGTAGGAGCCGATGTATCCGCCGATCATGTCGAGAGGATCGGATTTTAGGGCGTTCACTTGATAGGTCGTACCGGGAACTGTCGGATTCGCTAAGGGTTTCGTAAGGGATAAAGGCATGCTTGTCGCCGAGATGCGTCCGTGGCGGTCGCTACCGTATAGCCTCCTATACTATACCAAGGGCTACGGGTCGTCCCGTATTCTTTATGTAACATGGTGGCGGCCATAAATGCCATGGCCGTGTGCCCGGAAGGGAAAGAATGATTGTTCGAACCATCCGGACGGGTGACATTTGCCGTATGTTTCACCGTATTGATGGTCGCTCCCATGATACTGGCGGTGATGGCTTCGGATACGAGCATTCGGGACCAAGAGCTTCTTCCTTGTACACCGCCTATTTTTAAGCCAAGCATCGCTACGGCAGGTAGATATTGCAGGTAATCGTCGTAATGGTATCGGAAATTTGGAATATATGTATTGCGCAAACTCTGAAAATGATCGTCCTCATTCTTGATAATCAAACCGCTAACGATCAACGGTACCCCGATATAGGTCATTTGGAAAACATTGCTGGTAATTATCTTGTCGGTTTGTCTTTGGATTCTTCCCCAAGTAGATAAAGGCGCTAGATTGGAACTGTCGTTCCGGTGGGTAAAAGTGCTTGTTTGGGAAAAAGTCGTGCCCTGAAACATTGATATGCAACAAATACTATATAATATGGTTAATCTTGTTTTCACTAACTACTTATTCTTTTTGTTTCATGCAGCGAATATAATAGGATCGATTTATAGTATAACAAGAATTTATGTTATTTCTATGTTACATTTACGAGTTGGTTTCATATCTTTGTTTCCCAGATATATTAGAAACAGAATACATGAGATCTCATTTGCTAATAGGTGCTGCTTCGTCGGGAAGCGGGAAGACTACTTTTACCTTAGGATTGCTTCGTGCCTTGAGAAATCGTTCTTTACGGGTGCAGCCTTTTAAGTGTGGGCCGGATTATATAGATACTCGTCATCATAAAATGGCGGCTGGTTGCGCTTCCGTGAATTTGGATGGTTTCATGATGTCGGAAGGGCATATCAAGGATTTATATGCCCGGTATACCTCGAATGCGGATGTAGCCGTGACCGAAGGGGTGATGGGGCTGTTCGATGGCTACGATGCCATGCGAGGGAGTAGTGCGGAGATCTCCGGTTTATTGCGGATACCGATCGTATTGGTGGTGAACGCTAAAAGTACGGCTTATTCGGTAGCTCCCTTGCTTTATGGCTTCCGGAATTTTCGGAAAGATCTGAATGTCGTGGGGGCGGTATTTAATTTCGTGGCGTCGGAGAGTCATTATTCTTTCTTGAGACAAGCGTGTGAGGATGCAGGTGTGGAAGCGTTAGGCTATCTACCGAAGTGTGCGGATGTAGAGATCCCGAGCCGGCATTTGGGGTTGTCGTTGGATGAGGATTTTTGCTTTGAGGAGTTTGCGGACCGGGTTGCTTGCTTGGTGGAGGAGCATGTGGATATAGACCGCCTGTTGGCAATCACGGCTTTGCCAGAGCGACAGCCAGTTCCTCGGGTTAAGGAAGTCATGAGGACTGTTTCAAAGGCAAACTTAAATATAGCCATCGCCCGTGATCCCGCTTTTAATTTCTCATATGAGGAAAATATACATTTCTTATCTACTCTAGGCAAGATTACCTATTTCAGTCCATTGAGGGATGATTGTTTACCGGAGGCCGATTTTGTCTATTTGCCGGGTGGATATCCCGAGTTATATTTATCGGAGTTGAGCATGAATTCCGGGATGCGTGAATCGATTCATTCCTTTGTGGAAGTGGGGGGCAAGTTGCTGGCGGAATGTGGGGGGATGATGTATCTCTGTAAAGAGATTATCGGTACGGATGGGAATGCCTATCCAATGGCCGGTGTATTACCGCAATCCGCCACGATGGAGAACATGAAGTTACGTTTAGGGTATCGGACTTTATGCTATAAGAATGATGTCTTACGAGGGCATGAGTTCCATTATTCCCGGATCGTGCCTATGGAAAGTCCGCTGCCTTCGGTAGCGAAAGCCTTTACGGCGAAAGGAGGTCAAACGGATACCCCGCTATATCGCTACAAGAACGTATTGGCGGGGTACACGCATTTATATTGGGGAGATCCCTGTCGGAACGATTGGTTTATTGATTATCTGTATGGGGAAGCCCCAGATTGTTCTCGATAAACATTTTCAATATATTGATGGCGATCTGGTTGCTTCCTCCTTCGGGTATAATTAGGTCGGCATATCGTTTGCTAGGCTCTATAAATTGCAGGTGCATAGGCTTTAGTACCCGGGTATAGCGTTCCATTACCGCTTCCGCCGTGCGTCCTCTCTCGATCATATCCCGTTGGATCACACGGATAAGACGTTCGTCGGAATCTGTATCGACAAATACTTTCAAGTCCATCAAGTCTCGTAATTGAGGGTCGCATAAAGCGAGGATCCCTTCGATGATGACAACATCACGAGGCTCGATATGAATGGTCTCGGGCAATCGGCAGCAGGTAAGATAAGAATAAGTGGGCTGCTCGATGCATTTCCCCTCTTTCAGCAAGGTGACTTGCTCTGAGAGGAGCGGCCAATCAAATGCGTCGGGATGGTCGAAATTAATATATTGACGTTTCTCTACCGGCACATGGCTGTTATCTTTGTAATAAGAATCTTGAGGGAGTAATACGACCTCACCGGGAGGTAAACTTTCTATGATCTTTTTTACCACTGTAGTTTTCCCGGAACCAGTCCCGCCCGCTATACCTATAATTAGCATGATTTCTTATATTAATCCATATTTATGTTTATAAATGCAAAGGTAAGAAATATTTATAGTGGTAGTATTTCGCTATTAATAGAAAAAACGAGATAAAAAGAGCTGAATTCTATGTTGTATAGCATGTTTGTCTTAAATAAAGTTAATGAGTAAGCTTTTCTTGTTGGAAAATTATGCTGCATAACATAAAGTCTCTATATTTGCACTGTGTTTTTCATGGTATTAGATTTAAGGTTAACAATGAGATTGGCTGTCCGTGACGGATGGCCTTTTCTTTTATAGTAGGTCACCTCAACAATAATGATAGTTAGATGCGTTCCCCATTGTATTCATGATTTATTACTGTAGAACCTTCCTGTTGGATAAAGGTATTATCGGAAGTAGCTTGTACGCCTGTATCCAAAGATCTTTTCACGGATGTGAAATGATCTTTTCACAAGGGTGAAACGATCGTATCACGAGCGTGAAAAGATCTCTTCACAGGTGTGAAAAGATCAGATCGTCCGGAGATTGGCTATACTATCCACCGTTCTTATCCCTTGAGTGGGATTACTTGCGGCACAGATCTTACGATTGGTTGTTACGATATTATCACGGGCCCATCTCCTTTATTTGCTAAAGATGGGAATCAGATAGGTTAGTTTCGCGGATATTATTTGGCTGGAAGATTTAGAGAATGTGTCTCCTTTACGGCTATTGAACATATCGCCCAGCGCATAGTAATAACGACCTTCCAACAGGAAAGAGCCTATTCCGGTGCGGAGCTCGATTCCCGGTCCGCCGCAAAGCCCCCAATCGAACTTCTTTTGGACTTCCATTGTATGTTGTTCGTCCGGACGGTTCGCGTTCGGGTTCTCGCCATTAAGGTTCGACTCCGTGCTTTCGCTCAGCGCATAACCGATTTTAGGCCCTAGATTGACGAATACACGCACTCGCTTGCTTCCGAAATGGATGTGCGTCAAGAACGGAAGTTCCATATAGTTTACCGTACGGCTATATTTATATTGAGGTTTCTCCTCAAACTTCTCTTCCCATCCATGTTGGGTAAAGTTCAATTCCGCCTGTATGCCTAAATTGGGTTCCGTATTCCAACGTATCGTCGCTCCCCCGTTAAACCCAAGTTTCATCTTCGTAGGGACTTTTGGGGCAAAACTTACGCTAGAGAAATTTAATCCGAAGGACGCTCCAACCGCAAGCTCTTGCTTAAAAGTACTTTTCTGCGCATGGCAAATCGATAAGCTTGCCATGCACAGAAATATCGCTACAAATATCTTTTTCGTCATCATATCAATTATCTTACCTCACTGCGGGTTACCGTATAATCATTCTTGTAATGTACAATAAACAAGTTCGTATTGATAAAACCGCCCCAATTATTCACTCTATGGAAATCGAATCCGGTCTGGATGCTCTTATAATGGATCTTGTCTAGATTATTCTCGAAGTTCGAGCCATATTTATTGATGGCACCTAGGAAATACATACCCGTGTCAAAGCCTAGGATTCCATATTTCGGGAATGTGTTGATTAAATTCTTGCTATACCAGTTTTTATAATCGGAATAAAAGCTATGGACTTCCGGAGATAAGTTGTCCGCATAGAAATTACTATAGATATAGGTGTTCAATGCGTAGAAGTCCTCCAGACACTCTCTTGTATAGGTCTGCCATTCCGGATAACCGAATAGGTTGACCATATAAGGCTCTTTCTCCTCCTCTTTCAACTCGGAAAGCATACGGAGCGGTGCCTTGATCTTATTCACCGCATCTAAGGAGGCGGAGGTTGGCAATACCACATTCCGCTTGTCCCTTACCATGGCTGCCTCTATATCCGTGGCGAAAGTATCCCCTTTATAAGTTACTTCCTTGAACGGGATATCGCGTTGCTGCATCTCCGTCTTGAAGGCTTTGATAAATTCCGGCTTTTCTTCTTTATCCTTTATATTGACAAGTATGATATTGTAATCCGAGAATAAATCGCATCCGGCTTGTGCCGCCTTGGAGTATAAATAGGAATGAGGTGTGTTTACTTGATAAACATTCGCGTTTGACAAGACATCATCATTCTTGGAGGTGAAAGGGATCACGTATTTGATATTATGCTTTTGGGCAAAATCAGCGATCAATCCGATTTGGTCGTTCTGTACGGCGCCAATGATCAAATTAGCGTTTGATAACGCATCTTCTTTCAATATCTCCTTGACTTTCTTCGTACCGTTTCCAGTATCATATACCGATAGCTCGATAGAGGTTCCCATATTTCGTAAGCTGTCGACCGCCAATAGCAATCCCTCGTAATATTCCACGAAACGGGAGGTTGCGGATGATTGCGTTGTCTCGTTCGTCATGAACGGCAACAATAAGGCGACTTGGATACGGTTCACCTTCTTTATATCTTTAGGAGTAGAGAGGAGGGCGTTCACCTCACGCTCTTCCGGCTGTCTTATGTTTTGGGTGATCACTTCTTCACTGGCTACCGGTATCTTGATAACCATGCCCGCTTTCACTCCGTTTTTCAGCTCGGGGTTGAGTCTTAAAAGCTCCACGCTGGAAATATCGAACTTCCGGCAGATACGGTACATGGTCTCTTTTTTCTGTATGGTATATTCCATTTCCTTCTGTACGGTCTTTTTTTCCGTAGTAGGCAAGGTTTCCAGTCGTGTCGGCGGGATCCGGATATTCTTGCCAATCGTAAAGGTCGATGTGGAGAGACCCGGATTGGCGGCGATAATATCCGTGGCGGGCACTGAATATTTAATGGATAAAGAGTACAAGGTCTCTTTCGGCTGGATCGTATGGTATGTATAGTTATCTGCTTTGCCGGAAGGTGCGATAGCGGAGTCCTTCTGCGGGATTCTTAACGTAGAACCGGCCTTGATCCCTTCTTTACTTTCCGGATTCAACCGATAAATATCCTCTACGCTTACGCCATACATGGTCGCTATGGCGTATACGGTTTGTCCGCGTTCGATGGTATGATAAAATATATCGCTCCCTTGTTCGTTAGTAAAAATAACTTGCTTATTATTCTTTTGGGAATAAACGGTTACGCTCGATAAACTTAAAAAGAACGTCAATGCGTATATACTAATCTTGTTCATTTGCTGTTCGGAGTATTTTGTGACAAAGATAGTGAATTTTGCTTATCATGCTACGTATGTCCTTTTATTTCCCTAATTTTGGAACCGTAATTTTTAGACTATATATGCTAAAGAAGGAATTAAGAAAGATACTGTTATCGCTAAGTTTTGTGTTTGTAGCGGCTGTCTCGTGTGCCCAGTATGTGGTGACGGGAGGAAGTGGTAGCCCGATGAAAGCCACGCAGAGTTCCGGCGATTCCGCCGAGCGACTTGAGGTCTACTTGGTGTATGGAATGGATAACGTGACGATTAGTTATACCTCATCCTCTTCTTCTTCGCATCAATGGTATCGTTATAAAACCAAGCGATTGGAGGCCGAGAAGGTGGCCTCCACCCAAAATGGAACTACTTCCACCATTCGGAATGTAGAGGAGGGATATGGTTATTTTGTCGAGGAAGGAGCCGTATCTCGTTACGTCTGGATCGTTGATTACAGCAAATACACCTTAAACATATCCAACCTGCATGTCTCCGATAATAGCGATCCATGTAGCGGATTGGTCTTGGCTGGGACAGGTACGATCCAACCTATTTATTATTATTGGCCGAATACGGGAACAAGACGTGAACTGTCTCGCCAATTTGATGTTATTTATAATACATTGGAATATAATTCGGATAAAAAAGAATATACCTCTAAACAAGAGACGGCGGTCATCGAGGGTAATTTGTTCGGTAAATCCATTCCCGCTCCTTGGTGTGATACGGAGATCTGTGTGAAAGGCGATTATTTCGCTCGTCATTTTGGAAAGGAGGTTACGCTTTGTATCGATGAATATCAGGCCGCTGCAGTAGATGCTCATATAGACACGTTGCTGATTGAGCAAGAGGCCCCGAATATGAATACGACGAAGAGCGGTTATTGCGCTCCCGCCACTGTTCAATTCTCGGCTATCGCGAATACGCCGACAGCCGCCCTGTTTAATTGGAAAATCTATCGGCAAGGGGAAGAAGATAATCCGGTTGTTCGTTTTACGGGTGAGGAAGTGGATTATACGTTCAACCAATCCGGGACTTTTATCATCAAGTTGGAAGTAAGCGACCAAAGCACTACTTGCAGCACGGAAGATGAGGTTCAGATTGATATCTCGGAGTCTTATCTGATGATACCGAACGCATTCTCCCCGGGTACCACGCCCGGAATTAATGATGAGTTCCGGGTTGCCTATAAGTCGTTGGTGAAATTTAAGGCATGGATATTTAATCGCTGGGGCCTACAGATGTATTACTGGACAGATCCGGCCCAAGGATGGGATGGTAAGAAAGGTGGTAAATACGTTCAGCCGGGTGTGTATTTTTATGTGATAGAAGCCGAAGGTTCCGATGGTATTAAGTACAAGGAAAAAGGCGATATAAACATTCTTAGACCTAAAACAATTCAAGATGAAAATGAGAATATCCAAGAATAATTTAGCTAGTTTTTTATGTGGAGGCGTCGTTTGCTTGACCGCATGTATCTCGATGGGTTCGAATGACGTGGAAAAAGTGATAGAGAGCCGTCCGGTTGTCTCATCCATGACCCTGTCGCCGGATGTTCCGTCCTCGGTTCCTTTTTGTGGGAAACTAATCGATATTACCCGCTATGATATGCGGGAAGCCTATGACCGTGAATTGAGTAGCTTTACTTATTTCCATTCTACGACGATGCTTCTGATCAAGCGGGCGAACCGTTATTTCCCGGTGATCGAGCCGATCTTGAAGGCGAACGGCATTCCCGATGATTTCAAATATCTAGCGGTGATAGAAAGCCATTTGGACCCCCGTGTATCCTCTCCGGCTCGTGCTGTCGGGATGTGGCAATTACTGGAGGGCACGGCAAGGGAGTATGGTTTGACAATCACCCCGACGGTCGATGAGCGTTGCCATGTGGAGAAAGCGACCGGGGCGGCTTGCCGCTATTTGAAGGCCGCCTATAAGAAATATGGAGATTGGGCGGCGGTAGCCGCTTCTTATAATGGCGGCATGGGACGTATATCCGGTGAGCTGGTCAAACAAGATGCGGATTCCTCCTTTGATCTCTGGCTGGTGGAGGAGACTACCCGTTATATTTATCGAATCATGGCGATCAAGCAAATTTTCGAGAATCCGTCGAAGTACGGTTTTGTGCTTCGTGCCCGTGACCTGTATAAGCCGATCCCTACCGTAGATGTGGCTGTAAGCCAAGATATACAGAATCTGTCGGCTTTCGCTAAAGAGCATGGGATCACTTATGCGGACTTGAAACGTTTTAATCCTTGGCTCCGTGATCGTAAGTTGGTGACAGGTGGGAAGACCTATAAATTAAGCATTCCTCAAGAAAAGGATATGTATTATAAGACCCCGAATACGGAAGTATACGATTCGGCTTGGGTCGTGTCGGAGAATTGATCCGATTTTTATTGATACAAAAAATAAAGTGTTTCATTTAGATGGTATAACAGCCCATCGTAATGAAACACTTTTTCTATACTACTTCTCGTTTAAACTGATTCAGTCTATTAGTCAACGATCGTCACACGGTGACCGTTGAACACGTTCAATCCGAGTTTATTCATTACATACTTAATAGCAAGCTGTGCCTTTACAGAGTTACCAGCTTGGTCAATAGGAGGAGCGAATGCGGAAATACCGAATTGTCCGGGAAGTACACCCATGACACCACCGCCTACGCCAGTTTTTGCGGGAATACCGGAAGTGTACAACCAATCACCGGTGTGTTCATAAAAACCTACGGTAGAGATCATGGAAGTGATCTTCGGAGATAACTCCGCATCGAATACTTGTTTCTTTGTCACAGGATTAAGACCTAAATTTGCGACCGTAGCGGCAGCGACAGATAGTTGCTTAGCCGTGATACCCAAAGAACATTGACGGGTATACAGATCCAAAGACATATCCGGATCGTCATAAATGCGATTGTAATTCTTTAGCAACCAAGCGATGGAGCGGTTATTGAAGTTCGTTGCAGACTCGGATTTGTAGAGTTCGTCGATCAACTGCGGTGCGCTTCCGCACAAATCCGTGATATTGGCTACGATAGCATCCCACTTCTGTTTGGAATCACCGACAGGCTTCACCATACTACAAGCCGTGATAGCGCCGGCATTTACCAATGGGGTAGAAGGATGGTCGTTTTCCAATAGGATAGCGATGATGGAGTTAAATGGCAATCCGGTAGCGTCGGCACCAATTTTCTCCAATAATTCTTTCGCTCCGTATTGGCGCAGTACCAAGATAGCGGTGTGTACTTTCGATACGGATTCGATACCGAAACGATATTCGGAATCTCCCACCTCGATGGTTTGTCCGTTTAAAAGGCAAATACTGATTCCGAATAGATTTTTATTGATATTCGCCAGATAAGGAATGTAATCGGCATTCTTACCATCCGTATTTGTCTTGTAAAGATCGTAAGCCTGTTGAGCTACTTCCTTTATTTGGGCGATCGTTATTTTTTTGTCCATATATGAATTGGATTAAAGAAGGCGTGTATGAAAACACTGATAGTCCTTTCATGCACGCCTTGATGAATTTTGTTTTTATTTCTTAGCGTTGCTCATTGCGGTGTGAGTAAATACCTTACCCTTAACCGGAACGTTTTTGTCTTGAGCGATGCGAGTAGGAGTCGGATATTCAAGTTTCTCCAATGCCTCTACAGCGTTCTTGATATCACCTAATAACATATCGGCCATATCACGGCTGAAACCTTGACGAACTACGACACGCATAACCACGTAGTTATCCAGCTTCTTCGGTAGTGTATACGCTGGAACCATCCAACCGCTTTGTTGCAATTTATCTTGCAAATCGTAAAGTGTCCATTTGGCGTTCTTAGCGTAATCCGGTTTCATGTACCAAATAAACAATGGATTCACAACCTCGTTGCTGTAATTAACGAATGGGGCCATCTTACCGATTTCTTGGTGGATGTATTTCGTGATTTCCATACTGTTATATTGGATTTGTTTGTAGCCCTCGAATCCGAGACGGATAAACTGATAGTATTGTCCGAGGATTTGTGCGGCAGGACGAGAGAAGTTCAAACCAACCTGAGTGATATTCGCTCCAAGATAGTTTACGCTGAATGCCATTTCTTCCGGCAAATATTTCTTGTCTTTCCAAACAACCCAACCCAATCCCGGGTAAACCAATCCGAATTTATGTCCGGATGTGCTGATAGAAAGAACCCATTTCAAACGGAAGTCCCATTTTGTCTCCGGGCTTAAGAACGGAAGGATAAAACCACCGCTGGCGGCATCTACGTGGATAGGTATATCATAACCGGTCTTGGCATTGTATGCGTCGAGCGCTTTGTCCAAGGCTTCTACGTCATCGTTCAGTCCTGTCCATGTTACACCTTGGATAGGAACGATACAAATCGTGTTCTCGTCACACATCTTAAGTGCTTCTTCCGGATCAAGTGTCGTCTTGTCTAAAGTCAAGGGAACTTCACGCATTTCGATTTGCCATAGCTGGGCGAATTTCTCCCATACGACTTGGAAGCCAGTAGAGATCACGAAATTAGGCTTGTCAGTTGGTTTACCTTGTGCTTGTCTCTTTTTGCGCCAACGTAACCAAGCGGCTACACCACCTAGCATACAAGCCTCTGAAGAACCGATAGCCAAGGCTCCGGTTTTCCATTTTTCTTGCTCGGGAGAATTCCAAAGACTCGCCATGATATTAATACATTTGGCGTTCATAACAGCGATTCTCGGATACTCTGTTTCGTCAATATAGTTGATGTTGATAGCCTCGTTCATCAATTTTGTCGCGTACTCGTCCATATACGTAGTAACGAATGTAGCTAGGTTCAAGCGAGGCTGTGTTTGTGCGAAAGTCTCGTCTTTAACCATTTGATAAGCGATCTCCGGGGTTGTAGGGCCATCTGGAATCTTATCTACAGGAGAGGGTGTCAACATCACTTCTGAGCCAAAAATCGCTGTTTTGGCATCGCCATTTCTGAAATTTGAGTCTTTCATTTTTCTTTAGTTTTTTTGTTAATAAAATGATTTGAATCAATGGAATACTGCTTCCACTGAGCGTTTATGCCAAAACAGATTATGGATTGGAAAGTTTTTTGGATTTACATTATTTGGGGTTTATTAGCGATACAAGTCCAGTCCTCTTGGAAAGAGCGAAAATGATGAACTTTCACATAAAATGTTTGTTTTGATTAGATAAAAACGTAAAACTAAATCTTTATGAGAATACAGACAGGCCGGGGCACAATTCCCCTTATAACTCTGGTAGGGATATGGTCTATCTCCGCTTTAAATGCATTACCGGGTTTAGCGGTTTCTCCGATATTAGGGAAACTTTCCGTTATTTTTCCTCATTCTACGGAACTGGATATCCAGATGCTTTCCTCTTTGCCATCGTTATTGATAATTCCATTTATTATATTGTCGGGTAAATTAACGGAGAAAGTAAATGAGATACGTCTATTGCAATTAGGCTTGGTGATCTTTGCCCTAAGTGGTATTCTATACTTACTCTCTAATAAGATGTGGCAGTTGATAGCGGTGAGCGCCTTAATGGGAATCGGATCTGGCTTGATCGTACCCTTATCGACCGGTTTGATATCTCGTTTCTTTATCGGGAAATACCGGACGAAGCAATTTGGTTTAAGTTCTGCTATTACGAATGTAACGTTGGTATTAGCCACGATCTTAACGGGATATCTGGCGGAGGTGAATTGGCATTTACCGTTTGCCGTTTATCTATTGCCCTTGATTTCCATCGTACTTTCCGTATACTTGAAAAGGAGTATGGAAAATGAGTCGGCGATCGTATCGAAATCAGAAGTGAAAGCCCCTGTTACGGCAGATCCCGTCACGGTTCCGGGTAAATATGGTGTGGATATAAAGCATCTGGTACAAATCATGTGTTTTTATGGATTGGCTACGTATTTAGTGATTATAGTCAGCTTTAACTTACCGTTTTTAATGAAGGAATATAAGTTTACAAGCGGTAATTCCGGATTAATGATATCATTGTTTTTCTTGGCTATTATGGCTCCCGGTTTTATCTTGAATCAGATCGTTGATTTATTTAAGCAAAAGACAAAATTTGTCAGTCTATTGGCGATCGCTTTAGGGATGGCCTTGATTTTGATATCTCGTACGGAATGGCTAATTGGATTGGGATGTATTTTTATCGGTTTCGGATATGGTGTTATCCAGCCAATCGCTTATGATAAAACGACTCGTACGGCCATTCCTGAGAAAGTTACATTGGCATTAGCTTTCGTGATGGCGATGAATTATTTGGCGATATTACTTTGTCCGTTTATTATCGATTTCTTCCAGTCTATGTTCCATGTCAAAAGCCAGCAATTCGCGTTTATTTTTAATCTCTGTATTGCGCTGGTCGCTACGATCTGGGCTTATGTAAAACGAGACTCGTTCCTTTTCAACGATAAAATATGATTTACGAATATAAAACTAAAAAACGATAGACAGTGAAAAATAAGAAAACAGAAGCTAATATTAGCATGGTGGTCTCAAAAACTTTCAGTGGATTGAATATGAACGCCTTGAAATACTTGCTTCCCTTATGGATGAGCCCGTTGACGGGCGCTTCTTTCCGATGCGTGTTTGCGGCCGTGGCGTTTTGGGTGATCGGCTGGTTTATGAAACCGGAGGTTTCTACGACGAAAGATAAGGTGTGGCTATTCTTATTAGGCGCTATCGGTATCTATGGTTTTATGTTTCTTTATTTAGTGGGGCTTAGCAAGACAACGCCGGTCTCGAGTTCTATTTTCACGAGCTTGCAACCGATCTGGGTATTTTTGATTATGGTATTCTTTTATAAGGAAAAGGCTACTTGGATGAAAATACTCGGTATCTTGATTGGTTTATCCGGAGCCTTGGTTTGCATCTTGACCCAGCAAAGCGACGATTTAGCGGCGGACGCTTTTAATGGGAATATGCTATGTCTGGCTAGCTCCGTGTTTTATGCCGTGTATCTGGTATTAAGCCAGCGGATCTTACAAAAAGTAGGGACGATGACGATGCTTCGATATACATTCACGGGCGCCGCTTTCTCCAGTCTATTGATTTTGCCGATAGAAGGCTTTCATGCTCCTTTATTCTCGGAGCCATTTCATTGGTGGCCTTTTGCCGTATTGATGTTTGTGCTTATTTTCCCTACGGTAATCAGTTATCTGTTGATTCCTATCGGATTGAAGTATTTGAAAACTACGTTAGTGGCTATTTATGGCTATCTGATCTTGATCGTGGCAACGATTACATCCCTATTGATCGGGCAAGACCGTTTCAGTTGGACACAGACGTTCGCCATTATCTGTATTTGCGCCGGGGTTTATCTGGTTGAGATAGCGGAAGGAAAAGAGAAAAAGACAGTCAAGGTTTGACTTATTAAATATGAACTATTAAATTGTAGCGTTATGGATAAAAAACAAGAAAAGAAAATCTGGAACTCTCAACTTGCGATTGAGAATCCGAAGAATGATAGGATCGCTGTTATTTACTCTGTAAAAGTTAGTAGTGTACGAATCCTAGAGAAACCTCGTAATCCGAAAAGAGGGAAGACCCGTTGACAATCATCATCCCCTATTCTATATATAAATATATGAATAGGGGATGACTGTCTATTTATTCTCCACTTCCATGCCCATGATATAATCGTTCATGAAATAGCCGTTTCCTATATGATGGTCCCGTGTGCCTATTTCCCGTAATCCCATATGTCTGTAGAAGCCTATGGCGGGATTGTAGCGGTTTACGTATAATTCTATAGTGAAAGGTCCGGTATGTACCTCCTTCAAATAGTTAATACCTTGTTCGATGATAAAACGCCCGATTCCCGTGCCATGCATTTCCGGTAGGGAATAGATCTTTTGAAAATTGTACGTGTTTTCACCTGTTTTCTCTATGGATAAATAGCCTGCCGGCATATCGTCCGCCAATATAATAAAATATTGATGATGTAACTCTTCCATTTGTTTAAGAATGTTATCCGGAGCGTACATCATATCGAACATATAATCCAATTGCTCTTTAGAAAGTATCTTTCCATACGTGTTCTCCCAAATGCGTGAGGCAAGGTCATGAATAAGAGAACGGTCATCAATAGTCGCTTTTCTAATCGTAAACATGTTAATTTTGTATTTTGACTCACAAAGATACAAATAGACGAACAAAAATACAATATAGACGAATGTAAATAGAATTTTACTTGACTAGTGTTATTTTTTAGCTTGATTTCACACTTATTTTGATGTTAATCCGCGAAAAATAATAACTTTGTGGGCGTTTACTATTGAAAAATACAATTCAAATACATAATAGGAAATGGATACAAAGATTCAGGAACTAACAGACAAGATCTACAAGGAAGGTGTAGAGAAGGGGAACGAAGAAGCGGGGCGTATAATCGCCGAGGCCAATGCTCAAAAGGATACGATTCTTAAAGATGCGGAAGCGGAAGCGAAACGTATCGTAGCGGCTGCCGAGAAACAAGCTGCCGAGTTGAAGAAGAATACGGAAGCCGAATTGAAATTGTTCGCCACCCAGTCTGTCGAGGCGTTAAAGAGCGAGGTGACAAACCTTATCACTGGTGATATCGCTAGTTCGAATGTGAAAGCGGCGTTGATGGATCCCGCCTATATGCAGAAAGTGATCCTTGAGCTTGTGAAAAGCTGGCCCGCTAATGAGTTCTTGACTATCCAAGCTTCTGATTCCGATGGCTTGAAGGCGTATTTTGAGGCCAATGCCAAAGGCTTGCTAGAGAAAGGGTATAAGATCGAGAAGGTAAGCGGAAAGAAAGCGTCTTTCTCTATTATCCCGGCGGATGGGTCTTATAAAGTGACGTTTGGCGAAGACGAGTTCATCGAGTTCTTTAAAGAGTTCTTGCGTCCGCAATTAGTAGAAATGCTGTTCTGATATGAGTAAGTATTACTACTTAATCTCCGGACTTCCTAACATAGCGTTGGATGATAGTAAACTAGCCTATTCGGTCTGTGAGTTCCGGACAGAAATAGAGGATATGCTATCTTCTAAGGACAAAAAGCTGATTGATTTATTTTATTTGAAATATGATAATATAAATCTGCTGGCTCACGCTAAAAGACCGGACTCCGATCCGGATCAAAGAGGAAGAATAACGTATGATGAGTTCAATACTTTATATAAAGCGTTGAAGGATGAGGAAAAAATTCCCAAAAATGATAATCTCCCGCCTTATTTCGTGCAATTCTTTAAACTGTATCTAGCCGAAGAGGCTAAGGACACCAAAAGCGAGAAAGAATATATATCATGGGAAGACCGCTTGGCTGCGTTATATTATGAATATGCCATGAAATGTGGGAATAAGTTCGTGGCCGATTGGTTCGAGCTTAACCTGAATATCAACAATGTTCTTACTGCGATCACTTGCCGTAAATATGGATTTGATAAGGCCAATTATATCGTGGGGCATAATGAGATAGCAGAAAATATCCGTACGTCGAACGCCCGTGATTTCGGCTTGGGGGATTCCGTGGAATATTTGCCCGAGTTACAACGCATCGCCGAAGAGACCGATCTGATCGTTCGTGAGAAGAAAATCGATCTTTTGAAATGGAAATGGCTGGACGATAATACCTTCTTCAAGACGTTCGACATAGAGAGTGTATTCGCTTATTTATTGAAATTGGAGATGATAGAGCGCTGGGTAACCTTGGATAAGGCGAGAGGCGAGAAGACTTTCCGTGAATTGGTAGGCGCCATGAAGATGGGTAGTGAGAATGCGTTGGAAGAATTTAAAAGAAACAATATAAAATAAATTATGGCTACGAAAGGAATTGTAAAAGGAATCGTATCCAACCTAGTAACCGTAGAGGTGGATGGTCCGGTTTCTCAGAATGAGATCTGTTACATTTCTGTCGGAGGCGTGAAGCTGATGTCGGAAGTAATCAAGGTGATAGGAAAGAATGCCTTTGTACAAGTATTTGAGAGCACACGTGGTATGCGTGTCGGCGACGAGGCTGAATTCCAAGGGCATATGTTGGAAGTTACGCTGGGTCCGGGTATGTTGTCCCGCAACTATGACGGTTTGCAGAATGACTTGGACAAGATGGAAGGTGTATTCTTGAAACGTGGCGATTATACGTTTGCGTTGGACAATGATAAGAAGTGGGATTTCAAGCCTCTGGCTAAAGCGGGCGATACCGTGAGCGCCGGTGATTGGCTGGGAGAGGTGGACGAGAATTTCCAACCTCATAAGATTATGGTCCCCTTTAAGTTCGAGGGATCTTATATTGTGAAGTCGGTGGTTCCAGCCGGACAATACACCATCAATGATACGATGGCTGTCCTTACGGACGAAAATGGCACGGACGTAAACGTGACGATGATCCAGAAATGGCCGGTAAAGAAAGCCATCACTTGTTATAAGGAAAAGCCCCGTCCATTCAAATTGCTGGAGACGGGCGTTCGTACGATCGATACCGTGAACCCGATCGTTGAGGGTGGTACCGGATTTATCCCCGGTCCGTTCGGTACGGGT
>ERZ773173.1403-NODE-1403-length-22116-cov-4.236481_pt1 | contig 22116 bp, 20 predicted proteins | sample MGYA00580535_ERZ773173 | MGnify/ENA primary metagenome ERZ773173 (study PRJEB29015, sample SAMEA2737856) | human gut metagenome | biome: human gut; feature: human-associated habitat; material: faeces | place: China | collected 2012 ...
CGCAAGTGCCGGATAGGAACGGCAAAATTTTTTACACTTCTATTACTTCTTTATCGCACATCAGTAATTGACGCCGGGTTTAAGCAAATAGCCGATGATAAAGAAACAAATATAATTCTAATTCCCGGTGATTTGGTTTACAGGGGTGAATACCAAAGCCATATCGGACTGAGAAACAGGCTTTACAAATTAAAAGAGCAAGGCAAAAAAATATATCTCATCACCGCCAGGCACGATTATGATGATAATGACTCCTTTGAATTTGACGGGGATAAAATGCTGCCTGTTAAAGCAATGCCGAGAGATGAACTGCGTGATTTTTATAAAGATTTCGGCTTTGACGGTGCAATAAGCGAGCATAAAGAAAGTATGTCATATGTGGCACAGCTTGCCGACGGAATAAGACTGCTTGCACTAAACTGCGACGGCGACTGCAAAGATTTCAAAGGATTATGGGATAATCAAATGAAGTGGGCGCTTGAGCAGATTGAAGATGCCCACCGTACAGGCAATTACATATTTGCAATGACACACTATCCCCTACTGCCTTTTTCGCCGATAATGAATTTAATCAGCGATTCACATTTAACCGATTGGGAAAAGCGTGCAAATCAATTTGCAGACGCAGGGCTTGACTTAATATTTACAGGTCATATGCATGCACAGGCGGTTACAGAATATGTTACAGAAAACGGCAATAAAATAACGGATGTTCAAACCGGCTGTTTTGTAGGCTGTCCGTGTGCATACAGAAAAGTAACTATTAAAGACAGCACTGCCGACATAAAATCTTACACAATAAATGATTTTGATTATGACAAGCAGGGAAAAAGTGCAAGTGAGTATTTTCAGTGGCGGTTTGACAGAATGATCGACTATAAAATGGAAGAAATTTTGCCAAAGTCCGCAATGAAAATCTTAAACAAACTGACTGTTAAAAAAATATGTATTTTTTTATGGTTTAATCCTGATAAAAGCATACAAAACATTCTTGCAAAAGATTTAGGTATAGAGCTTGTAAGAAATATTTTCATAGGAAATGAGCCTTATGTAAAAGGCACAGCGGTTTATGAGGCATTTGAAAAACTTATTAACAGACTGTCTTTGATAATTCACATTGCAGAAAAGAAAGCAGGCAAGAAAAACAAAGTATTAAGTGATATAAAATCATTTTTACTTTGCACAATAGGTGATGAAAAGCAAAGGGATTGGGATTTAACACTTGATATAAACAGAAAAAGCTTTTGAAATTCAGTTGAAAAGGTATTGGCCTAAAGTTATGTTCAGGTGTTATAATTGCCATATAATTCAAGTTAAAATGTGATTAGTATGAAATAATAACACAAACGACAGGAAACGGGTATCGACTTGGAGCTTCAAAAGACAGCCGGTTCAGCCATCTTGCAATTGAGATACCGGAATGATAAATCTAACGAATGATAACACCGGTAAGTAACGAAGAATATAACAAATTAGCTTAAAACCTTATACTGACACAAATTTGCCTAATAATTTAGGGTGTTTTATTTGATATTTATACTATTTGTGATATAATGTTATATATATTTTATTTAAAATAATGAGTAAACAATATGAAAAATAAAAAATTGCCTGTACTTATATTTTTTCTTATTATGTACAGTTTTATAAATATATTTTTGCCAAAGTGTGAAAATGAAATAATAAAAACAGTAATTTTAATTTTATTTTGGGGTACTGTTTTGACCGTGTTAAAGTTAACACACCAATTTAAAGAATACGGACTGAAAATCGGCAATTTGAAAGATTGGCGAATATTGATTTTAAATCTTTTAGTCGTTTTCGTGATATTTTTCAATATACTTATTTCGTTAAAAAGCAGATATACCCCCACGCCATTTGAAATTATACAGATGATTTCCTGTGTTTTCGGTGAGGAATTATTTTTCAGAGGAATTATTTTATCATATTTTAAAAAAACATTTAATAAACCTGCTCTAAATATTTTTATCGTATCCGCGCTTTTTTCATTTTCGCATATAATCAATTTATTTTCACAAAAAAGCACAATATTTATAGCAGTGCAATTGCTGTTTGCATTTTCGTTAGGGCTTTGCCTAACTGCAATTTCTTATTATTCAAGCAGTATTTTATTAACTGTACCGCTACATTTTTTAATCAATTTCACAGCTGTAAACACTGTTGAAATTTATATTTTTATATCGCTGTTTATTTTAATACCAAGTTTAATTATCATAAAGTTACGGGAGCAAAAATAATGTCATTTGGTTCAATTTTATATGCTTTACTTTTTCAGCCTTTGCAAATATTGTTTGAGGCAATATATAAATTCGCATATTCTGTAATTCAAAATAAAGGAGTAGCAATAATCATTTTAAGCCTTGCAATGAACTTTTTGGTTTTGCCGCTATACAGGCGTGCCGACGCTATTCAGGAACAGGAAAGAAACATAGAGGCAAAGCTTGAAAAAGGCGTTTCGCATATAAAAAAGACATTTAAAGGCGACGAGCGAATGATGATGCTCCAAACCTATTATCGCCAAAACAATTACAAACCTACATATGTTTTAAGAGGTGTTACCTCTTTGTTTTTGCAAATTCCTTTTTTCATTGCGGCATACAGATTTTTATCAACTTATTCCGGTATAAAAGATGTAAGCTTTGGACTTATAAATGATTTAAGCACACCTGATAAGCTGTTAACATTATTCGGCATATCAATAAATATTTTGCCGATTATTATGACTGTAATAAACTTAATATCTTCTGCGCTTTATTCAAAAGATTATCCTGCAAAAACTAAAATACAGCTATATATAACTGCATTGTTCTTTCTTGTATTTTTGTATAATTCACCATCCGGATTAGTATTTTATTGGACTTTAAACAATGCATTTTCACTTATAAAAACCTTAACTTTAAAAAGTAAAAATCCTGCAAAAGTCGGAAAAGAATTTCTTGCAATCGGCGGTATAGCATTATCAATATACAGCTTTTTTATTGATGATACATACACTGAAAAATCACTTGTATTTACATTGTTGGGAATTGTCTGCATATTTCCTATTCTTTTTGCTTTGGTAAGAGAAAAAAATCCTGCAAAAAGAAAACCTGAAAAAATCAAAGAATATAAGTACAATACAAAATTATTTGTAGCAGGCTGTGTGTTTATGGCAGTTTTGACAGGACTCGTTATACCATCTGCCGTAATCAGCTCTTCACCGCAGGAATTTGTATTTACAAGCTACTATCAAAGCCCATTGTGGTACTTGGTATCTTCCACTTGCATTGCGGTAGGTACTTTTGTAATTTGGTTTGGAGTATTCTATTGGCTTGCAAACAGCAAAGTCAGAGCCGCTTACACCAAAGCTATATGTATAATCTGCTGCTTGGCGATAACAAATTATATGTTTTTCGGCAAAAATTCGGGAATATTAAATTCATCTTTGCAGTACACAGCAGAAACAAATACCATAAGCATATCAGCTAATGAAATGATAGTTAACTTAATTGTTGTTGCTGTAATCATAGTTGTAATGTTAATAATATACAAAAAGCTTACAAAGCAAATAACATCACTGCTTCTTGTTTGCACAATTGCACTTTGCGGTATGGGTACAGTCAACATTGTAAAAATCAATTCATCAGTTGCGAATATATACACAAACTCGGAAAAAGACAATACCTTTAACATTAAGCTTAGTAAAACCGGAAAAAATGTTGTGGTTATAATGCTTGACAGAGGGTTTGGGCCGTATATTCCGTATTTCTTTAATGAAAAGCCGGAACTTATTAAGCAATACGACGGATTTACTTATTACTCAAACACAATTTCTTTCGGCGGGCATACAAATTTTGCTTCATCTGCATTTTTCGGCGGATATGAATACACACCGGCGGAAATAAATTCACGCAAAAACGAAAAGCTTGTTACCAAACATAATGAAGCACTTAAAGTTATGCCTGCCATATTCAGTAGTAAGGGCTATAATGTTACACTTTGCAACAGCAACTATGCCAACTACCAGTGGATTCCCGATTTAAGCGTTTTTGATGATATGAAGGGTGTAAAAGCGTACAACACAGGTGATGATTATGTTGACAATGAAACCAAAAAGGAAACTATAAAAAACAATCGCAGGAACTTTTTTGTTTATTCACTTATGAAGTCGTCACCGATTGTTTTGCAGTCTGACATATATAATAACGGCAACTATTTAGGTTCGAGCGTTTCACAGCACCGCACTAATGATTACATCGCAACAGGTAATTACAGCGAATTCATAAAGGCTTACAGTGTACTTACAAACCTTTCAGACATCACTTCAACAACTTCAAATAAAGTAGGAGAAGTGCTGCTTATGACTAACAATACGACACACGAGCCGCAACTGCTTCAAGAACCTCAATACGAACCTGCAAATCAAATTGATAATACTAAATATTATAAAAATGCAGATAGATTTAATTTAAACGGAAAAAAACTTGCTATGAATAACTTTACACAAATTGCAAGTTACGAAACAAATATGGCTTCTATCATCCAATTAGGAAATTGGTTTGATTATTTGCGAGAAATCGGTGTTTGGGATAATACAAAAATCGTTTTAGCTTCTGACCACGCTTTTGAAACTTATCAATTAAACGATTTAATACTTAATGATACCGGCACAGTTACAAACGATATGGAATATTTCACTCCTTTACTTATGGTTAAAGACTTTAATTCAACGGGCTTTAATACATCTGATGAATTTATGACCAATGCCGATATTCCTACAATCGCTTTTGAAAGCACAGTAAAAAACCCCGTTAATCCTTACACTAACAAAAAGATTGATAATCAAGAAAAATATGCACACAAGCAGTATATTATCAGCTCGGATTATTGTACGGTTAACATAAATAACGGAAATCAATTTTTACCTGCCGATTGGTATACAATTCAAGACAGTATTTGGGATAAAAGCAATTGGAAACTTGTTGCAAAAGATGATGTTTTAACAAATGATGATGTAAAATAATTCTTGATTTCAACCTTTTGAAAGGGGAAAAAATATGAAGTTATATATTGATCCCGGAACAGGCAGTATGCTTTTTGCCGTGCTGATAGGTATTATCGGTGCTGTTGCATATGCGTTTAAAGAATGGGCAGTCAAGCTGAAATTTCTACTTACCGGCGGAAAAAAAGCCGATACAAACGCAGAAAAAATACCTATTGTTATTTTTTCTGATGACAAAAGATATTGGAGCGTGTTCAAACCAATATGCGAAGAAATGAATTCAAGGGGTATTGATGTTGTATATATGACAGCATCAAAAGATGACCCTGCTTTTGATGAAAATTTGCAGCATCTCGATGCACAATTTATAGGCGAAGGCAATCGTGCATTTTCAAAGTTAAATTTTCTTAATGCCACAATGCTTATTTCAACAACACCGGGGCTTGATGTTTTTCAATGGAAGCGTTCAAAAAATGTTGATTATTATGTGCATGTTCTTCACGCGGCAAGTAATACCTGCGGTTATCATATGTTCGGGATTGATTATTATGATGCAGTTTTAATTTCAGGAAATCACCACGAAAGAGACATCAGAGCGCTTGAAAAAATAAGAAACCTGCCGGCAAAGGAACTTGTTATGGTAGGAGTTCCTTATATGGACGCTATGGTAAACAGACTTGCAGCCGCACCACCTTTGGAAAATATGGAGCGAACAGTTTTACTTGCTCCGTCTTGGGGTAAAAGTTCTATTCTCAACAAATTCGGCGATGAAATAATTAAAACTCTTTTGGAAACGGGATATCATATTATTATCAGACCGCACCCGCAGTCATTTACTTCGGAAGCAGATTTGATAAATCATTTAATGACAGAATTTCCAAATTCAAACAGTCTCGAATGGAACAGAGACAGTGATAATTTTGATGTTCTCAGGCGTTCTGATATTTTAATTTCAGATTTTTCCGGCATTGTTTACGATTACTCTTTGGTTTACAGAAAGCCGGTTATATACGCAGATGTCGAGTTTGACGACAGCCCTTATGACGCTTGGTGGCTAGACACACCGTTTTGGCCTATTGCCTCTTTGCCGAAAATAGGAAAACAATTAACTAAAGATAATATGCAAAATTTAAAAGAATTGATTGACAGCTGCATTGAATCAACTGAATATAAAAACAACATTGATTCTCTTATTGAAGAAACTTGGCAATATAAAGGCGAAGGCGCAATCAGAACAGCCGATTACATAGTAAATAAGTACAACGAGTTAACAGAGAAAAACAAAGCAAATTTATAGAATTTTAAACATTTATCATATGTGTTTTAAATTGTAAAAATTTTTCAATTGTAAAAACGAATACTTTTCATAAACTATACTTGCAAGAGCGAATTGATATTGTGTGATAAATATTTTGAAGAAAATTTTATTCAAAATATCAGCACGCTTTGCAAATTTTTGATAAGAGAGGTGTTTTAACAATGGCAAAGAATACAGTTCCAGAAGCTAAAGAAGCTCTTAACAGATTTAAGATGGAAGCTGCAAGCGAGGTTGATGTTTTTTTGCATTAAAATTTTTCAAAACGCCCTATTTAAGCCACTTTCGGGACTCGAAAATTTTGTATAGTGGGCGTTCAAACACATTAAAAACATAAAATTAACGAAAAAAGGTCTACATACCCATTAGAAAAAGCGTTGAAGAAAACAAAATCTTCAACGCTTTTATAATTGAAATAATTATACTTTGTGGTATAATCAAAAAAGTAAATGGAGAATTGACAGATATGATTAGAAAGTTGCAGAAAACAGATATAAATAAGGTTTCTCATATATGGTTAAATACCAATCTTAAAACACATTTTTTTATTCCTGAACAATACTGGATAAGTAATTATGAATTTGTGAAAGAGATGTTGCCTCAATCGGAAGTCTATGTGTATGAGAATAACAACAAAATTCAAGGCTTTATAGGTTTAAAAGATGATTATATTGAAGGTATTTTTGTCACTGATGAAATGCAGTCTCACGGCATAGGTAAAAAATTGCTGGATTATATCAAAAATAAAAAAACCAAATTACAATTAAATGTATATCAAAAAAATGTCAGGGCAATATCGTTTTACCAAAGAGAAAGATTCATTATTCAAAGTGAGCAGTTGGACGAATTGACCGGCGAAAAAGAATATGTAATGAACTGGGAATCAAATTTTGAAAGGTAATAATGTGTAATGCATGTTATATCTTTCGTCAGGCATGCTTAAAAAAGCATGGACTTGTCAGAAACCAAAAAATAAATATACAAAACACTGTATACTTCACCCCCCGACATTTTAATAATTATACTTGAAATAATTATACTTTGTGGTATAATTATATATAGAGATACAAATACTATATCGGGAGGTCGGATATAATGAAAAAATTTGTTGACAGATTTCAAGAGCTTGAAACGCTTGAAAATGAATATAACAGCAATTCATCTTCCTTCGTTGTGCTTTACGGCAGAAGAAGAATCGGAAAAACAGAACTCTTAAATGAGTTTTCAAGAGATAAAAAATGTATCAGATTTCTTGCAACGGAAGAATCTGAAAAGATGAACAGAGAAGCATTTTCATCAATCGTAAGCGAATACACATCAAATCCGCTTATTAAAAAAGCAATCCTTTCGTGGGAAGAATTGTTTGATTTAGTAATAGATTATAATACAGACGATAAAAAGCTCATAATCATTGACGAGTTTCAATATATAGGCAAATCGAATCCGAGTTTTATCTCTGTGCTGCAAAAAATATGGGACACGAAGCTTAAAAATAATAATGTTATGCTTGTATTATGCGGTTCGCTGATAAATATGATGTACAGCCAAACTCTGTCATACGACAGTCCGCTTTACGGAAGAAGAACAAAGCAAATCAGATTAAAGCAGATTCCGTTTAAGTATTACAAAGAATTCATTGACAGCACGGATGAAAAATTCTTAATCGAAGCGTATTCCGTCACCGGCGGAGTTCCCAAATATATAGAAATGTTTGAGAGGAGCGACGACATCTATACTGCCATAAAAAATTCTATTTTGAATTCTCAAAGTTACTTATATGAGGAGCCTGAATTTTTATTAAAAAATGAAGTTCAAGAAGTCGGAAGTTATTATTCAATCATCAAAACAATAGCCTGTGGCTGCGAACAGTTAAGCGATATATCAAATGCGTTGGAAACAAAGGCAACAAATTTACCAAAATACTTAAAAGTTTTAATTGACCTTGATATTATAGAAAGGGTTGTTCCCATAACGGAAGATAAGCCCGAAAAAAGCAAGATGGGGCTTTATAAAATCAAGGATAACTATATAAGATTTTGGTTTAAGTTTGTATATCCTTATAAATCATACATTGAAAGCGAGCACATAGATTTTGTTCTTGATAAAATTAAAGAGGGATTTATAAAAAATCATGTTGCGTATGTGTATGAGGATATTTGCAAAAATCAATATCTTCCTGAGTTGATTATCAAAAACACTTTTGGTTTCACTCCCACAAAAATCGGCAAATGGTGGGACAGAAAAGATACAGAAATTGATATTGTAGCAACAGATAATTCTAATAATATCATCTTCGGCGAATGCAAATATACCAAAAAGCCGCTTGATGTTAATGTGTATTATGATTTGCTTGAAAAGGCGAAAAAAGTAAATTGGAATAAGCAAAACAGGAATGAATATTTTGTGTTCTTTTGCATCAACGGCTATACGGAAAAAATGCAAAACCTTGCAAAACAAAATTCAAATATTGTTTTATATTGAAATAAATATAAGTCTTGTAAAACGGCACTGATGCTTAATCGAGCAATGGTGCTGTTTTCTTTTCACCAAAAAATCTATAAAAATTAAAATTCATTGTATTATTAAAATTGAAAGTGAGCATTTTGACTGTCTGTTTTTAATCAAATAACAACAATCGCAAAAATATATGTATTGACAAACGATATATCACACACTATAATAGTTCTAAATAGAACGATTGACAAGGAGTGGCAATATGCATTTTTGGGACAGGCACAAAACGATTACCGGCTATTACGAATCGCTCACAAGTTCGATTTGCGACAAGTACGATTTGACCCAAATGGAATATGATATACTGATGTTTTTGCATGGCAACCCCGAATTCAACACGGCGGCAGACATTGTCAAAGTTCGCAAATCAACAAAATCTCATGTTTCAACCTCGCTCAAATCGCTTGAAAACAAAGGCTTGATTGAAAAGAAGCAGAGCGAAAGCAACAAAAAACACATAGAAATCTTTGTTACCGAAAGCGCAAAAAGCATAATTTACGAGGGCATCGACACACAAAAGCGTTTTGCCCACGATGTGCTCAAAGGATTTTCAGACGAGGAAATCGCAACATTCAAAAATATTTTTGAAAAAATCTGCAATAACGCAGAAGATTGTTTAAACAAGGAACAACATCGTGAGTGTTAGTTATTTGAAGTAAAAAAGGAGTTTTAATTATGGCAAACAAAAAATACAAGCCGCAAATTCCCGATATTATGGAAGCAATTTTTGACGCAGGATATTTGATTTTTGACTTGATCGCAGGTATTTTGTTCTTCGCATTTTCAAAGGGCAATCCTTTGTTCATCTTATACGGCGTGTTGACATTGACGCTTTGCGGCGGTGATGCATTCCACCTTATTCCGAGAATTATCAGAGCAGTTCACGGTAGCAACGATAAAATCAAAAGACAACTCGGACTCGGCTTGCAGGTTTCATCAATCACAATGACAGCATTCTACATTGTTTTGCTGTATATCTGGAAACTTACATTTCCCGAATTGACAGCACCTGTTGCAGTTGAAGCAATGATTTGGATTTCTGCAATCATCAGAATAGTAATCTGCGTTCTTCCGCAAAACAACTGGTGTTCAGACGAGGGCAATATGAAGCTTTCCGTCATCAGAAACGCAGTTTTTGCAATAACAGGTATCGGAGTAATTATTCTTTACGCAATTTCAGGCAACACAAACGACCTCCATATGACAAGAATGGTTGCCGCAATCATCATTTCATTTGGTTGCTACATCCCTGTAACATTGTTCAGCAAAACAAAGCCAAAGGTTGGCTTGCTTATGATTCCAAAAACCTGTGCATATATGTGGATCATCGCAATGGGCCTTCAGCTTTTATTTTAAGATTTGAAACAATATAAATTGCTCGGTCACATATTAAAAACATAAAATTAACGAAAAGCCTACATACACGTGAGAAAAAGCGTTGGAGAAAACAAAATTTCCAACGCTTTTATAATTATTACCAAAGAAAATCACACTTCGTTTTCTTTTAGTCCAAACTTCGCCTTGAAGTCTTCGTAGCTTTTAACCCAATCAAACTTCACCAAATCAGACACGGCTTTGAAATGAAGCTGACCGCATTTGATTTTATTAACTTCAACTTGTGTTAAAGCATTGTGGCCCTTGTTGATTTTGGTTTCAACAATGAAATAAATGCCGAGTTCAGGCTTTTCAACACCGTCTTTGCGACAGATTATTGCCCAGTCAGGCGAATAATTGCCATAAGGTGTATCAATTACAAATCCGCCCTTTTTAAGTTTTGTAAACATCAAAATATTTTCGTTGCTTTCAAGCTTATCGGCAAACTCCTTGCATTCACGAATTTGCCATCAATACTTTCTTCACGCTGATTGTCACTTGAATATCGTGCGTATATAATTCCTGTCATTTTATAAACCTCCTGTGCTGTGTGTTATAACTCTAAACAACAAGAAAGTCAAATCAACAATATATTTTTTACAAAAGTAGGAATGCTTTTATTATTTTAATAAATATAGTATACAATTTTACAAAATGCATAAGCAACATTAAAACATTCAAAGATTTTGGTCTGAATATTTATTATCTTACAGTTTTGAATGTTCCGTCATTTGCTTTATCTAATTTGTAAAATAATATATCATTTTTATTACAAATTTGCTTTATCTTCTCTATATCTTTAGGATTTGCATTATATCCAACTGTTATGCTTTTCGGTTTCATATAATCATTCATAGCACTTCTCTTTTTACACAAATCAATCTTAATAATTCTCCATTCTTCTTCATATTGCCAACACTTTTCTTTTGTACTACAACATTCTTGTAAGTACCTAATTATGTCACAAGATGAAGCATTATATTCAATTTTGGGAATATGTTCTGAATATTCTACTGGAGCAATAAATATATAATATTTTTTAAACAATTCCATAGCATCATACTCTACACAAATACCATTATATGAATTTGCGTAATGTGCCCACATTAAATGGTTGTTGTATGATGTAGTTAAAGAGTAGATAAATGTATGTGCTTTGATTTTATCAAATACATTTTCCAAAGATGACCTTACATCAACAAAATTATTTATTTCCTGTTTGGTTGGTTCTTCTATGAAAACTATATGTGATAGTAATTCCTTTCTATTACTAATTTCTTTGTCAACATCATATACATTGTAAGAAAATTCAAAAATATCATTTAAGTCTTGAATAAGGCTGAAATGAAAAGTGTTTTTATTAAGATTGTCAATTGTGTAAGGACTTTCTAATGAGGAATATTTATAAAACGATTTGATGTTAAAAGATTTATAAGCATTAATTAGCCCATCGAAATCATAAGATTCCAGAGGATCATCTTTTCTAATACAGATGAACGATTTTCTTAAATATTCATTATACTCTTTTTTAGTCAACATTAACCAGCTCCAATATTCAAATTGTCTATTTTAAAGCAATTCTACTCTCAAATGTCTTGTGTTTTACATGTTTTCAATACCGTCAAAACAAAAATTATTTATATATTCGCCATACTATCTCTTTAAAACATCAGTGCTTGGTTATCCGAATAAGTATTGATTCTTCCATAGATGTGAGAATATATTTTATACAAATATCACCGTCTTCATATTTGATTTTTGGTATGGATTTCTCTTCATCAATACAAATTGAAACTAACGCCCTTAACATTTTTAAAAGTCGGAGCAAATGGACGAACATGAAGACATAACCGAACAGTTCGAAACTGAAAACCAAATGCTGTGGGTGCATATAATCAACAACATTGCAAATCGGGCAAAGGAAATTATTAATAGTGAAATAATACACACTATAATATGGTTAAATGAAGGCAAGTGGTTTAATCCTACTTGCCTTCATTAGTTCTATATACATCATTTTTTATTTTTGGTATGGCCTTCTCACCTAATAAATATGATTTTGCTAATTTAATATCTGCTCGATTTTGCGTGTTTCCAAGAGCTTCTAAATGTGATGCACCATTTTGTTTTGTAACAAGCCACATTTCATCTTTTCTTAGCAAATTGAAATCAAGTAAAAGCGTTTCATGAGAAGTAGTAATTAACTGACAATCACTATTAACAATTTTATTTAAAAATGCATTTACAAAATTATATGTAAGTAATGGATGCAAACATCTGTCAATTTCATCAATAATATATACTGCCTCATCATCGTTTTGAAATAAAATTTCCATTAATTGAAATATCCTTAATGTTCCATCAGATTCTTCGGACATAGAAAATGGAATATTTGGATTTTCGTGATATAATTGTATGGTCTTGCAGATTAATTCATCTTGCTCTTTTGTAATTATATATAATTCTTTATTAATACCCAACATAGAACTACCAGCAGGGTTTTCATTAGCAGAAAGAGCCTCATTTATATTTTGTATTAAGTCAGTATATATCTCTTTTGGTAATTTTGCTGCTATTCTATCCATAGAACAGTCAACAATATCATAATTGGAAATAGAAAAACCGAAATCTTTAAAGAAGCAAATAATTTTTTCTATGTTATCAGATGACATAAAATATGAGTAATTATATATTTGCTCGTCGGGGAACATGATTCTTAATTTGGTTTCATACCAATTAAATAAGTTTTTTAATACAGAAATTTCCGAATACTCTAAAAATAATGATTTGTATTGGTTAATTAAATTCAAAAAAAGTGTATTATCATCATTTTTAACGCCATCTAAATAAACTTCCAATTTATTATATAAAGTGTTGTCTTTTATTTCTCTTTTATTTAATTCGTATGCTGAATCTGACACGCTCCTATGAAAAATCAATTTTTTGTTTTTGTATAAAGTTTCAGAAATTATTTTATTTGTCGATAGAATGATTGAAAATTTATAATTTATGACATTACCGTCTAACAATATTTCAAAGGCAAATGATGAAGGAGTATTTTTGCATGTTTCATCAATTTTATAGTATTTATTTATAAAAGAATTTCTGCTGCCATTTAAAATGTAGTTCCTAGCAAAAGCAATTGCTTTAACAAAATTAGATTTACCAGAACCATTTGCACCGAAGATTGAAGAAAACTTAAGAATTTTCAAATTGGTGTTTTGATATACTCTTTCGTTAAATGCTCTACCTTTTCCAGCTTTTAAACTTAAAACTTGTTCATTCTTTATGGATAAAAAATTTTCTACTCCAAAACTAATCAACATATGCATTACCTCTTATGTTACCTTTTAGAGTATTATACGATAAACACGATATATATTCAAGTAAAAACAGCATTTTGTTACAGATTTTTAATATATTTTACAGAAATTGAGAGAAATCTATTGACTTTTGCTATGCATTATGCTAATATATGGTAAAATGATTAAGAATAATATACATCTTAATCAAAAAAGCAGTAACTATCCTACAGTTACTGCTTGAAGTAGATAATATGACGGTTGGATCCCGACAAATCAACTACCCATGTATTGTTGATATGTTATCACAATTAGAGCTAAAAGTCAATGATTATTTTGCTCATAGTGGCGCCGTCAAGAAAGGAGAATAGAATGATGGCCAAAACTAAGAGCAGTGTTCATGGTAAACAAGAAAAGAAAATTGTGACTGTTAATGGTTAAAAAAAGTCTGATGGAACGAAGGTAAAATCTCATAGACGTTCTACACCTAATTAATGAACACAACATCAATCATTGAAAGGAGCAAAAGGTTATGCACTCAACAGGTGAAAAACCGGGTATTGGAACATATCAGTGTGTAAATTGTGGTACTGAAATTCATTTAGACGATAATACTGACACATTACCACCATGTCCAAAATGTGATAAAACCACTTTTATTAAAGTCGGTTAATAGTTAATTTTGTAATGAGCAGGCATAATGCCTGCTCATTTTTCTATAATACTATCATTGTCATATTAAATTCATAATGCTATTTAGCATCTTCAAAATTTCATCTTTAACTTTATCGTAGTATATGATATGCTCAACAGTTTCTTTGACTTCACTGATACTCAGTTGTTGTTCTTCCTCGTTATCACATTCAAACATCAATGCTCTTTTGATGTTGTATTCAAGCCAACCGAGTCTGCCATTGTTACTGTAATACAAAGCCTCCCAATCAACATTTGTATCAAGATTTGTATTATCAAAATATGATTTGATAAACGAATTAAACAAATTAAAATCTATATTGCATCCTTCATATCCTGACCAGCAAAGTGTAAGCTCAAACAATTCGAGATAAGGATTTGAATATCCTAAACATTCCAAATCTATTAACTTAAACTCATCACCAAGCCAAAGTACATTTTTGCTGTCCATATCGTTATGGCAAATTGCTTTGACCGGAGGTAATTTTTTTATAGCCTCGTTGCCTTTCGTCATGCTGTCGTTAAACAAATCGGCATAATCTTTTATGTAATTATAAATAGGTGAGTTCATATCTTTGGCAAGCTCAATGTATTTTTGCCAATCAATGTGCATTTCGTCTTTCTCTAAAGGCTCATTTTTCAAATCAATATTATGAATTTTTGCCAACACTTCACCTATCTTTTCGCAATGAACTGACTTGATTTCACCGTCTTTCAATGAATTGCCGTCATACCACTCAAAAATATAATAATATTGACCGTTTAATTCCTGCATTTTTCTATTCTTGAACTCCAAAGCATAAACTGCAGGAATATTGTTTTGCTGTAATATTTTCTCAATACAATCAGCGATTTTGTAGTTGCCCATTGCATTAGGTCTCTTCATAATATTTGGGTTTAAAAGCTTAATTATGTAACTGCCTTTTTCGGTAACAATCTTAAACATACGGTGCATAAAACCGCCTGCTACCTGAGCGGGATTTTCAAGCACTTTGCCTAACTGCAAATCTTCCGCAACCAAATTGAAAAAGTCATTTATGTTTATCATTTCTCGTTTTGTCATTTTTTATAAATCCTTTTAATCACTTCTTTGCATTATGTGCCAAATGTCATTTCCCTCAAATCCGCATTTTCACCATTGTGGATTTACCTGCATAAGAAGTTCCTGTGATAAAATATACATTTTTCAAATAATGCCTTAGTATATTATTTTCAATAAACATTTTTCTCACCGTCACTCAACATACTCATGTTTAATCGGATTGTAATTTTTTGACGTATATTTTTCGTACTTATCTGTCTTATCTTTGGATACTATATCGTCATTCGCATATTCAACAGGCTCGATACAAATTGCGTCAAGCAATATTTTTTCTAAATGTTCATATTCCGAATGCTCACCAAGGCTTGCAAGAACAAAAGAATCACGCACATAGCCGGCACTTTCAGCCATAAGATTTTGATCAAAGAAATAGCCGTAATGTTCCACGAAGAATGTCATCATCATTACAGTAGTTCTTGTGTTGCCCTCTCTAAACGGATGAACTTGCCAAAGCTTTGGAAATAGCCTTGCAATTTGTTTTGCAAAATCTTCTCGTGTAAGACTTACCCAATCAATCTTTTTGATTTCGGCAAAAACTTTATCAAGGTCAGCACCAATTTCGATAACATTTGAATACCAAACACTTCGACCTGCCAGCAACTCTTCACGCTTTTGAATATTTATTTTTCTATACTGTCCTGCCCACTCATAAACATCACCAAATAAAAACTTGTGAATAAAACAAAAGCCGCCGGATGAAAAATCACTAAAGCCATTTTCATACAGCAGCATCATGTTTGCACGAGATAATTCAGCCTCTGCCAAATCAAGCTCTTTTTCATTTGTTATGCCAAGTAGGTTTTTAAGGACTGTACTGTTAGAAATCAAGTACAAATCGTTCATAAACTCACCTATGATATTTTCTTGTGTTTTGCTATAAGAGCAGCTTTCATATCTGCACCTGTAATTTCGCCTTTTGCCCATTTTGCAGAAAGTTCCTTTGCAAAGGCTGATACAGGCACGCCTTCAATATTATTCAACGCATCTGCAACTTTGATTGCAGTCGTTCTTTTTGTTTCAATTGGGGACATTGTATCACTCCTTTACATATTTATTTTATCATATAGTATGGATAATTACAATAAATTTATTTTGACACCTAAATTTAGCAAAAAACAATTTATAGTAAAAACCACAGCATACAAAAATCAGAATGCTGTGGTTTCAAACATATTAAAGATCAAAAGCGAAAATCATTATCTGCTATAAACATTATTGCCGACTTAAAAATCCACCAATAAAAGCATCAGGGAAAATGAATTGTATTTCAAAATTAAGACAAACTCAAAAACGCCATGTAAGCAATTCTCTTTGAAATGTGATGTCCAATATTAAAAAACTTCATCTATATCTTGCCAATGTTCATCAGCCATATCTACGGCAAATTCTGTATTATTTATATATAGACGATTATCTTTATCTCTGACAAATCCCCAGTTTAAATTATGCTTATCGGCATATTGCTTAAAAGCATTAAATTTATTTCCGATTTGGATATCAATATTTTTGCTTTTACCCTTGAACTCTCCGCCTTTGGTCTCAATAATCCAGACCGTGCCATCTTTTTTCATCACAATATAATCTGCATAGAAAAGCCATTGGTGCTGAAAACCATCTAAATAGACAATTGAAAAATATTGTTGACCGCTGTCACCATTCTTATAAATCCACTCGATGTCGTTACGGTTTTCACAGTACTGCTCAAAGAGCATTTCGCTGTTACTGCGAACAAGACTTGTCGCGTATCCCGAAGTATATTCATGATACGCATTGCTTAGATACTCAATCTCATTTTTTACGCCCGGATCATATTTGAAGAAATCTTGTTCCGGTATATGGAACGAAACAGATTTTGGATCAATCGAAGTTGTCTGTGTTACCAAATCAGATGTCACTTCTCTTAACTCTTCTTTTAATAAGTGAACATTATTGATGACAAAAGCATAGAACTCGGCAGTATCAAGAGATAATAGTTTGTTCTTTGCAGAACCGTTATTGCGGAATAATCTTTCTAAAATCGTCTTAACCTTTGCAGTCTGCATTCCTATCGCCGTCTTTATGCTGTCCACACTATGTAAAAGTTGCATTCCGTGCTCGTGAGTATTCACACGCTGTCGAGTTGTAAAATGTGTACCACTTTCCATAACTGCATCCGTTTTTACAAATTGTCCTTGTAAGGCTCGTCCTAATATTTCATTACCAAAGACGAAACCGTGTCCGGCAAGAATTGACTGATTATTCTTTTTGTCATTTCCAAGATGATACTTAGCAACCAAATGGTCATAAATTTTGTTTAAAACTTCACGCTCACCAAGTCCGTTTGCATCGAGGTTTCTCAATTGTTTTGTCAATGTAAATGTTTTGCACTTATCCTTCAAAAAAAGTCTGCGAGTTTCATACGCCCTATCCATATTGGAGAGCAGTCCCGCCTTGTAGGTCTCATCAAATGTATAAACATAGCAAAAATCGAGCAAATCATCATCGTAATGTCTTGCTTCCGGCATACGACGAATACGACCGATGGTTTGTATCTCAAATTGTTCGCTCATACCTTCACGCAGCTTAACAAGAATTTTTGCACGAGGGCAGTCCCATCCCGTGCTGATTGCCTGTTTCATAAGAAGAAATACAGGTGTGCCGTCATTATCTGTTAAATTATCAGTAAGATCTTTTTTATCCTCACTCATCCAAATACTGACCATACCGTTATCATAGGTATAGCCCATTGATTCAAGTTTTTCTTCTACCGCTTTGACAGTTTTCGGCTGTCCGTTCGGAAATTGGATAAGCACAAGCGGTCGCACGACTTTTCCGGCAGGAAGTACTTCTGTATATCTCTGTGCGATTGCTTTTCTTTTTTTATCTGCCAATTCAAGCAAATAGTCATAGTCGTTACTGATTTCAACATTATCTTCAACGCCCTCATTAACATAAAGTGCCTTTGTAATCAGCCCTTCGTCAATAACATCTAATTCATCAATTTCAAAATATTCATATCGGTTATTTTTAATAGCTGTTGCGCTGACACGAATAATATGCTTTGCGGCAAATGCGTCAATAATTGTTTTTGCCCTTGTTGTATTGTTGGAATGTTCCTCATCTATAATGACGATAAAATCAATATTTTTTCTGTGCGCATCTGCAATACGGTCAAAAAGATTTTTGCGTTCGCTGTCCTTGATAGCAGTGTTACCCCTCTTAGTAACAAGCTCCCAGTTGATAAATGTTGTGCTTTCAGGCTCAAAACCGTTTTGCAGAGCATCAAATAAATTTTGCGTTTTTCTGTGCGGTGCTACTGAAATCATTTTTTGACGACTCTGCTCTTCAAGGTCTCCTTTACCCGGGCAAAGCCAAATTACAGCAGTATTTGAATTAACATTGTTAAGATATTCATCTACATACCCAATTAAAATAATTGTCTTGCCTGCTCCGGTCGGGGCTTTCATAACTACGGTCTGCTTACTATTACTGTCGGTTGATATGTCGAGCAAATTTAACACAGCTTTTTCTTGAAAATCAAAAAGATTAAGAGTCAATCCGTTTACCATGTTTCTCCAACCTCCCTCAATTCAAAATTAAAATAGTAATCCGGAATAATGTGTATATCCACATCCTTAAACAAGGCATTCTGCTCTGTGGTGAAAAGTACATTTTTTGAAACATACAAAGCCTTTACGTCCGGATATTCGCTCCAATGTTCTGCAAGCCTGTCAGCCTCATCGTCATTCATAACCGTTATGTAACGCTTACCGTCAAGCTTAATTCCGTGTTCAAGTTGAATCATTTCGGCTACATGCTCAAGAAGTGTGTCAGACAAATATTCCTCATTTTGGGATACAAAATCGGTGCGATAATATTTGAGGTTTGCGGGTATGCCATCAGAATAATCACTGCCATCTTCACGCTTACCTGTGATTACGGTCTTTATTCTTTGGTATGTTATATTTTCACAAATACCGTTTTCATTGTTGGTACAAAGAATAAATTTGCGATTACCGTCATCCTCTTTGTTTAATTCAAGAACTGCCTGTGCTGTCGTGCCTGAACCAGCGAAAAAATCTAATATAATAGCATCATCAATTCTAGTTGCACAAATTAATTTTTTGACTAACCTAACGGGTTTTGGATAACTAAAAACTCTTTGAGTGCCAAAAAAGTCGATGAGTTCATTGTCAGCATCTTCGTTTGAACCCCATCCACTATCAAATAAATTATTACTATTGATAGGATCATCATAGGATAAATCTTCATTACCGCCGACCCTTGGAAGTATATCTTTCATAGTTTTCATTCGTGGTTCTGAAACAATCCTCCTAATGTAAAGGGAATTTGTTATATATAGCTCATCATTTTTTGAATACTCATACATTGCATCTGCTGAATATCTCCAGTTACCTTCAACCTCAAAATCCTTTGTTACTATACCGTTTTCAATAACCAAATCACTCAAGTACTTGATGTTCATTGTAGAATCAGATATTATTGTGCCTGCGGGCAATATATAGTTCTTTTCCCTGTAATTACTTTTTATTCCTTTACCAATTTTACATATCGATCGCTTATTTGGTGCGTTAATACACGGATAAGTTTCTGTTTTCGTGTTTATTTCACCGATCAATCCTGAAAAATTCAGCTTATCTTTACAATAAACAAGAATGTATTCTTTAATATTTGTGATTTGATTTGAGAGAAAAGAACCTTTTTTCTTTTTCTCCCAAACAAGTTGTGCAACAAAATTTTGTTCACCAAAAATCTCATCACATTCCAACTTTAATGGAGCAATTTCATTATCATCAATAGATATAAAAATGCACCCTTTCTTTGAAAGTAAACTTTGTGCTTTTTTAAGTCTTTCACCCATGAACGAAAGCCATTTACTATGACGAAATCCATCCTTATTATCAATTATATTATCGTCATAAATAAAGTCATTGCTTCCGGTATTATACGGAGGATCTATATAAATAACATCAATTTTACCTTTATGTGTTTTTTCTAAAAGATGAAGTGAATGAAGATTATCACCTTCGAGTAAAAAATTATAGCTATCACTGTCGGAAGCATGAATTTCCTTATTGGCACATTCGGTGAATACCGGAATGTTGTCTTTCATCATAACATCTACTGCTTCCTCATGTTCTTCCCACACAAGACCGTACTTTTTTGAATTTAATTCTGTCTCAATTTCGGCAAGAGCAATAAGCATTGAATCATCATCTTTATGCTCTTCTTTCAACTTTGAGAGAAATCGCATCATTTTCTCTCGTTTTTGTTTAGAAATATTACTGCTCATATTCCCTCCAAACAAACATAATCGATATTATGTTGCATTTAGAATCAATTTCATACAAAATAAAAAAGCACCTACAATCAAATGTAGGTGCAGAAAACTAAAAATGAGTATGACGAACCAAGCCTTGTCAAGAAAAAACTTGAAAAGGCTTATTCGTGTTTGTTTTAGGTGACGATTTTGGTACTTTTCATATCGTACAATATATGTAGCATTGTAAATAAATATGAAATATGATATAATCAAAAATAAATTAAGTATGTTTTACAACATTATATCGATTATGTTATTCGCCGCCGATTTCGGCGGATTTTTTATTTTTATGCTAAATTATCAAGTGCATATTTTCCATTCTTTTGCGGTGTTCCGTGCCGGTGGAAATGATATAAATTCGAGTTGTGTTGATACTGCTGTGACCGAGAATATCGGCAAGCTTTGCAATATCTTTTTCAATACCGTAAAATGTTCGTGCGAACAGGTGGCGTAAATTATGCGGAAACACCTTTTGCGGATTTACATTTGCATCTTTGCACAAGGCTTTCATCTCTCGCCAAATATTCGTGCGGTTTATGGGTTTGCCGCTTTTCGTTACAAAAATCATACCGCTTTTTATTCCTTGCTCTGCTGCATAGCGGAGCAATTTTTGTTTCAGTTCTTTCACGATAAAAACCGAGCGTGTTTTTGCCTTGCAGTTTACAATTGCCTCGCCGCACTTTGCCGCATCAATCGTGATATACTGCAACTCACTGACACGAATACCCGTAGCACAAATCGTTTGAATAATTAAATTCAATCGTTCGTTTTTCTTTTGCTTTGCCGCTTGACACAAGCGTTTGTATTCTGCTCTTGTCAGTTCTTTTTCTTCAGAACAGAAAACTTGCTGTTGAAGTTTTAGCGATTTCACTCTCAAATTAAACCAATTCAAAAAAGCAAACAAACTGTTGATACTTGCAAGCATTGAGTTCACACTGCGAACAGCATAGTTTTCCTGCAAATGATTTTTGTAGGCGATAACAATTTCTTTTGTAATGACCTCGTTTTGTGCATAAACCGAAAACGCTTTCACATCACGAATATATTTTTCAATCGTTGCCGTGCTTTTCTCTTGCAGCTCTAAATTCTTTCTAAAATCATCAATAATATCTGCCGTTAAAATTCGTCCTTCCATTGTATTTACCTCCGAGTAAGTGTTAATTATATTGTACCCGAAAAGTATGAAAACAAAATTGTCGCCCTAAAAGGTTGTGGTATGTTACCTTGAATAGTGCGACATTGCAAGTACGATTTTCTATATTTACCTTTGTATTTTTGATGGATAAACAATATAAAAGATGAGGTTTGCCTTAAAATTTGTGGCGAACCTCTTTTGCGTGAAAATAATTTATAAATTTTTTCTAAAAACACATCAACAAAACTTGAATTTTTCTCCGTATTATAGAGGAGTATTTTTTCTATGGTGAAATGTAAACAAGGTGTAAAGAATTTTGAAAAACACCCGAACAAAATAGAAATTTTTCTCCGTAT